>Ga0181523_10000415_pt1 | contig 47887 bp, 34 predicted proteins | sample PEATcosm2014_Bin_43_FD_119752 | JGI IMG/M metagenome (GOLD analysis project Ga0181523, IMG submission 119752) | Peatland microbial communities from MTU Mesocosm Facility, Houghton, MI, USA - PEATcosm2014_Bin05_30_metaG | ecosystem: Environmental > Terrestrial > Soil > Wetlands > Peat | place... | reverse complement strand
GTCCACCGCCACAAAGACGCTCGAGCAGCCTTCCAGAAGAGAACGCCGGCGCAGCCGCCGGATCTGCGGTGGAGCGGGCTGCCCTTGCAATACCCAATCGCTCTTGCCCAACGCCACGTGGCGCCCATCCACATTCCCCTGAATGCCCGCTCCTAGTTCCTCCGAGACCTCGGACGGAAACACCAGGTCCAGCCCCCGCTCATTGGCGGCCTTGATGATCGGGCGGGCCAGCACGTGCGGCGAAACCATATCGAGCGAGGCAGCGAGGCGCAGCAATTCATCCGGATCGTGCCGGCCGAAGAGCTCGACGTTGGTGAGCACCGGCGCGCCTTCGGTGATAGTTCCCGTCTTATCCAGCACCAGGATACTGGCGCGCGCCAGCACCTCCAGCGCGCCGCCGCCCTTGACGATGATGCCCCGGTGGGCCGCGCGCGAAATGCCGGAAACCACCGCCACCGGAGCGGCCAGGATCAGCGGGCAGGGCGTAGCCACCACCAGCACCGCCAATGCGCGCGTGGCGTCGCCGGAAAGCCACCACGCCATGGCGGCCACCACCAGGGTGAACGGCAGGAATAGCATGGCGTAGCGATCCGCCAAGCGCACCAGCGGCGCTTTGGAAGCCTGCGCCTGCTGGACCAGCCGGATAATGCCCGCATAGGTGCTTTCCGCCGCTGCGGCCGTCGCCTGCATGCGGAAGGGCGCGCCGCCGGCGTTGAGCGTGCCGCTCGATACCTGCTCGCCGTGCCGCCGCGACACGACGCCCGCTTCGCCGGTCAGCGCCGATTCATCCAGGGTGGCTGCGGGCGCGCCCTCGGGGTCCGCGAGTACGCCATCGACCGGAATGACCTCGCCCGGCTTCACCATCAGCAGATCTCCGGGGTGCACGTCGTCGAGATCCGGCGTGGTCAGCTTGTCGCCTTCATAACGATGCACCACGCGCGGGCTGCGCGCTACCAGGGCGGAAAGTTCCCGGCGGGCCAACGCATCGGCGAATCGCTCGAGCGCCTGTCCGCCGGCCAGCATGAGGGCGATCACCGCTCCGGCGAGGTATTGATGCAATAGCAGGGCGCCCGCCATGGCCAGCAGCGCGATGATATCCACGCCCGCGCGTCCCGCCGCGAGCGCGCGAACTACTGTGTAGGTGAGGGGCAGCAAAGCTACCGCCGTCGCGGTGGCCCACGCGATATGCGCGATGTCGGGCCTGCCTGCCAGCCATCCCACCGCGCCAGCGCAGAGGCCCAGCACGGTTACGCCCAGGACCAGGCGTTGCGCTGTTTGAGATTGCGAGACCTGCTTATCCGGCATCTATACTGACAGTGTATCCGATGAATTGGCGGGACTGAAAATCCGCCGACAGGCTGAAGCTCAAGCTCGCGCACGATTTTCAGGCCTGATTTTTTCGATTACTTCAGATACCATTTGTTCATGACGGCGAGGCCCGCGTTTCACGTGATGGCGAAACCCACTGGCGCGGCCTGCAATTTGAATTGCGCCTACTGCTTCTTTCTGGCGAAAGAGGCACTGTATCCCGGCAGCACGTTCCGCATGTCCGATGAGGTGATGGAGGCTTACATTCGCCAGACGATCGAGGCGCACAGCGCGCCGGAAATCACGATTGCCTGGCAGGGCGGCGAGCCGACGCTGATGGGCATCGAGTTTTACAAGCGCGTCATGCAAGCAGTGAAACGCTGGCAGAAGCCAGGAGTCAGCATTCTGCACACCATCCAGACCAACGGCATTCTTCTGAATCCGGCATGGTGCGAGTTCCTGCGTGACAATCGTTTTCTGGTCGGCATCAGCCTGGATGGTCCGCGCGAGTTGCACGATACGTACCGGAAGGATAGAGGCGGCCGGGGCACATTCGATCGGGTCGTCAGGGCCGTCCGCCTCATGCAGCGGGAACGGGTGGAGTTCAATGTGCTTTCGACCGTTAACTCCATGAACAGCCGGCACGCGCGCGCCGTGTATCGCTTCTTTCGGGACGAACTGGGAGCCCGGCATCTCCAGTTCATCCCGATCGTGGAACGCATTAATGATGACCGCCGCAGGCTCCTGCAGCAGGGCGACACCGTCAGCGACCGGTCCGTCGAACCGGAGCTCTACGGGCGGTTCCTGATAGAGATTTTCGACGAGTGGGTACGGCGCGACGTCGGCAGCGTTTTTGTGAACACGATCGATGGCGTTCTCGCCGCATGGGTCTGCGGGCGCTCGTCCCTCTGTATCTTTCATCCGACGTGCGGAGGCGGCGTGGCACTGGAGCACAACGGCGACCTGTACTCTTGCGATCATTTTGTAGAGCCGAAGTACTTGCTCGGGAACATTTTGCGAACGCCGCTCGCGCAACTGGTGAATTCGGAACCACAGCGCCGGTTTGGAGAGGACAAGCGCGACACGCTTCCACGGTATTGCCGCGAATGCAAATTCCTGTTCGCGTGTCAGGGCGAGTGCCCCAAGAACCGGTTCCTCAGGACACCGGACGGCGAACCGGGATTGAACTATTTATGCGCTGGACTCAAGGCCTACTTCGCACATGTGGATCCATACATGCGGACAATGGCGAATCTGCTGAACCAGCACCGCCCGGCCAGCGGGATTATGGATATCCTACGGACAGAAGAGCCGCGTTTCGCCCCCGCGTTCGCCCGTGCGGGACGCAATGACCCGTGCCCCTGCGGCAGTGGCAGCAAGTATAAAAAGTGTCACGGCCAGGCTGCGTAGCTCATGGCAGGCGGAAGTGCCTGACCCGCCAGTACGCCCTACTTGAACCGCCGCTTATACACGAAGTTCAAGCCCAACAGCCCGTTTTCCTCGCGCAGCAGCACCGCCGACCACTTGCGGCTGAAGGCCCACTCCACCTGAATGACCAGCGGGTTCGTACTGGTTACATCCGTGATGTACGTGAACGTGATCTCCGGCGTCACTTGCTGTTCGACAGTGAGCCGCGCCTGCGCGGTGCTTTCCGCCCCGATCATATTGGTCACGGTGGGATCGATTTTCAGCCGCGTGACGCCGAAGAAGCGTTGTAATCGCCCGGTGACCGGGCTGGCAATCGCCTGCCCCAGCAGCGCCGAGGCGCCCAACTGCTGCATGGATTGCGGCGAGGCGGGACTGGCCATCAGGGTCGCGTAGTCCGAGGTCGGGGAGCGGCCGGTCGCCAGCAGCGCCAGGATGTCCGCCAACGGCATGGGCGGGTCCGAACGCGGCGTGAGATTCAGCTTGTTGATGGGACCGGAGATGTTCAGGATCACGCTGATGCCGCGCGCCTTGGTCTCCAGATCCACGTTCAGCACCGGATCGATCCTCACCGGATTGTAGAACGCGATGGAACCCTCGTTGATGGTGAATGTCGTGCCGAAGAAGACGATCTGGCCCTGCGTGACGTTGATGCGGCCGAGCAGCGAGGGATTGCTGCCAGTGCCGCGCAGCCGCAGACTGGCCTCCACCTGCAGCCCTTGAGCCAGCGAACTCTCGAAGGTGATGTCGGGGGCGGTGTCGACCTGCACATCGAAGTGCATATTCCCCAGCAGTCCGGTCTGCGCCGAGGGCGTGCGCACCGGCTCGGCCGACTTGGCCAGAACAGAACTGAAATCGGAGTGCGGATTGAAGCCCGTGCGCAGAACCGTAATGCGGCCGGAGAGAGTGCTACTATCGCTGGCGCCGGTGAGATTCAGCGACGCGTTGGTCACGGTAGTGAAATCTTCCGGAAAGCGCACGCGCATCTCGTGTGCAGTCGCGTGCAGGCGAAACGCCACCACATCCCCGCTGTAGCCCGCGAATCCGGACAGAGTCACCTGCCCGCCGCCGCTTTCGCCCGAGAAGCTTTGTATCGTGGCGCGGCTGCTGTCGAACAGGATCACGCCGTTGGCCTTGTACACCCCCACCGGGATGTCCGCGAGGTTCACCGTGGCGTCCTTGATATCCAGCCGGCCATTGACTAACGGCTGCGCCAGCGGGCCGCGAATCGTGACGCCCGTTTCCATGCTGCCCGCGCCGTAGATATCCTGGTTGAAGTCGGCGAGGGAGGCCAGGTCGAAGCGCCCGCTGACATGCAGGTCCAGCGGATTCTTCTGTTTCAGATTGACGGTTCCCGTTAACGACAGATCGGTCGAGCGTCCCACCAGCCGCGCGCTCTCGACCTTGGCGACACCATGCTCAAGGGTGATCACGATGGGCGCGGGGTTGTGCAGCGCCAGGCCGGCGCCCTTGGCCGCGAGATCTCCGCCCGGCCCGAGCAGCAGGGTGGGCATGCGCAGCTCCGCCTTCCAAAGATCCGGCTCGATCGCCGGGCCACTGATCGACAGCGTGCCTTCGGCGGAACCCACGAGCTGCAGGCCGCCCGGCAGATTTCCGCCCGCCAGCCAGGCGCGCAGACGCGTAAGATCGAGGCCCTTGAAGCTTATCTGCGCGCCGCCCGGATAATCGTCAGCCAGGCGCCACTTGCCGTCTCCTTGGATGATCGAGCCGGCCAGCTCGGAATCGAAGTGCGCCACCAGGTCCCCGCCCTTGGTGGTGGCCGTGAGGGTCACATCGCGCAACGGCTGATCGTTGAGCCGCAGGCCGCGGGCGTGCAACGCCCCGTTGAGGTTGGTGACGTGGAAGCCGGGTTGGCCGGGCTTGGCCGGCGCGACTTCCACCAGACCGGCGACGTGCACTTCGGCGCTTCCGTGGATGCCGGGGTACTCCCGGCGAATCGTCTGAAACTCGTTCAGCGGCATCTCGTTGCTTTCCACCTGGAAGCGTAGCTGCCCATTCCCGAAGCTGCCGGGCTGGTGCGCGTAGTGCGCCTGGAACTTCAACTGCTTGCCGCCGGCGGCCAGTTGCGCGTTGGCCATCTCGATGGTTCTGCCGGAATAATTCAGCGTTCCGGTGAACCGGTCAAAGGGTTCGGCATCGATCGCGCCGTTCGTGGCAGTGAACGTGGCATCGATGCGCGGGTCGCCGTATGTTCCCGCGATGCTGCCATCCGCGTCGATAGTTCCCTCGACCGGAAAGCCCTTCACGTCCGCCATCGCCAGCAAATCGGCTGCCGGGGCGTTGTGGATGGAGCCTGCGGCCGAGATCGCGCCGGCGTCCTCCACATGCCAATCGCGCATGCCCAGTGAGCCTGAACCGAGCACGCGCAACGTGCCGCTCTGCAGGCTGCCATTCCGGACGCTAAGCCCCGTCGACGCCAGATCCAAGTCCGCGCTCAGCGCATTGAATGTGCGGCCAGACCATACAACATTGGTGGCTCTGCCGTGCCCGGCGATGTGCGGATCGTCCAGCCTGCCGGCAATCGTGCCATCGAAAATCGCCTCCCCGTTCCGCAGCTTCACCGGCAACGACTGTATATCGAAGGCCGGTAGCGCGTCGTCCAGATTTCGGGAATCGACGTGAACTTCGAGCCGCTGTCCCAGAACGCCGGTGAAATCCACACGTGTGGAGGGCAGCGTGAGGAAGGAGCGGCCCAGGTCGAGCGCCTCGCTCTCGCCATCGTAGGTGGCATCGATCGCGCCGTGTACGGGTGCGCCCGCGCCGGCCGGCTCAATCGCCATGCGCCCGCGAACCTGCAACGTACTCGCGCGGCCCAGCGAAACGCTCAGTTCTACCGGTCCGGAAGCCGCCCCGTCCCAGGGCACGCTCTGGCCGTTGTAGACGCGCATCATGTGACGCGCGTCGAAACCCTCGACCTCGCCTTCGACACGGACGTGCTTGAGATCGGCGAGCTGCGCATGTCCGGCGAAGGAGCCACCCATCAACTCCAGGCGAATACCGGTGGCCTCCAGCGTCCTTTGCCGCAGCACCACGGTTTCCATGCGTCCGCTCAAGGGGATGGGTGCGAGATTTCCGCCGGTGCCCGTGAGGGTAGCACTTGCCAGGCCCGAAAGCCGCATACCGGTTACTTCGATGCGGCGCGGGTCGATCTTCACGGCGCCATCGGCATTGAAGTCGCGCAAGGTGAAGTGCGGGTCCGGCTGGAACGACAGCCCGGCCGCGTGTAGCGAGCCCGTCGCCAGGTAATCCGCGGCCCCGCGAAAGCGGAGGTTGCCGGCCAGCGTCACCGGCCCCGCCAGTTGTGTGCGCCCCGCCAGCGTACGGTTGACTTCCGCCAGCGCTACGCGCGCTTTGTATGCGAACGATCCCGACAAAGAGACGAGGCTGTCGATGCTGCCGGAGAACTCGGCTTGCGACTGCGCGGTGGCCACGCGCCCGGAATCGATCTGGATGCGGTTCCGCTCCACTGCCAACTCCAGGCGCACATCGAGAGGCACGGGCCGGAAACCGCCCCACTCAAAATCGGCAGGCGCCACCGACACCTGCCCGCGATACCGCGGTCCGGCCTTGTCATAGGTGAACTGTGCGCGCAGATTGCGGCCGCCCGCGCCGAAAGGCGTTTTACCCTGGCCGTGGACCTCGAAGCTTCCATCCTGAACGCCGAAGCGGCCGATGGCCAGATCCAGAATCGTCTCAACCGTGCCGTTTCCCGCCTGCTTGACCTTCGGCGCCGGCACGTTGGTGTGTCCATCCGGGTAACGAATCAGGTAAACCTGCGGATGGCGCACGTCCAGGTACTGCACATCCACGGTGCGCTCCAAGAACGAAACGATCTTGATGCCCACCACGATGGAATCCGCCCGCAGCAGCGGCGGAGCGTCCGGCGGCTCGTTGCCATGCAGCACGAACCCATCCACCTCGGCGCGCAGCCGCTCCCAGTCGAACTGGAATGCGCCGATCTCCGCACGTCCTCCAGTGGCCTTCTCCACTTCCGCCACCATGCGCTGCCGGATCTTTTCGCGCAGCCAGCCGCTGCGCAAAACCAGGATGAGGCTCAGCGCGGCCAGCAGCACGACTACCACCAGGCCGGCCGCCGCGATCCAAATCGTACGCGCGCGCCGGCTCATCGGAAAACCTCGTCGTGGTAGACAATGGGCGTGCGCCGGCGGGCTTCTTTCAGCCATCGCTCCGCTTCCTGGTCGGCAGCCTGGCCGATGAGCGTCTGCTCGATGCTGTCGCGGTAATCATCGAGCGAGGAGGGTTTGCCGGGATGAGCCCGATCGAGAGCCGGGCGCGTGTGCTCGTTGAAGTAGCTCCTAATCTCTTCGTCGCTAATCTGTATACCCGGCCGGAAACGCATATCGATGAAGCGAACCAGCGTTAATTGCCAAAGCAGCCTGGTCTTCAGGTCGTCTTCATCGATGCCGTATTCGGCCAGCGCGAGGCGGTAAGCGGCTTCATCCGGATAGCGGCTCTTCAGTTCCTTGAGCGCCGCGTCCGCCTCCGCGGCGGAAGGGAGCAGGTAGCGGCTGGCTTCCAGTTCGCTGCGCACCAGCCTTTGGTCCACCATACGGTCGGCGGTCTTGCGCTTGTTTTGCGGGCTGAAATCCGGCTTCTCGCCGTTCAGCAGAGCCGTGATGCGGATTTCGCGGTCCAGATCCACTTCGGTGATGACGCGATTGCCGACGGATACGGCAATGCGATCGATAATGTCGGCATGCGCCGCTTGCAGGGCCAGGCAGAGGAGGGCGCAATGAGTCCATCGCAGGCGGAACCGCCTGCGCCACCAAAACAAATTCTGCGTGTGTGTGTGCAGTGGTGGGGCAGGCGGTTCCGCCTGCCGGTCTTCTACATATTTCCGCGCCCGCATGTCAAAACGTTTGCCCTATCGAAAAAAAGAATTGAAAGTGACTGATGCCCTGCGCCACGCAGCGATCGATCTGACCGGCCGGCGGCGAGCAGGGCGTGACTCCGGCGTTAAGCAAGTCCGTGAAACTGCCCTGAAAACCGAAGAAGCGCGGTGGATTGATGCTGTATGCGAGGTCCAGCCGCACCGGCCCGATCGGGGTGCGATAGCGCACCCCAAATCCTACCGCGTGGTTCATGTAGTTGAAATCGGAAAGCCCGTGCTGATCCGTGCGGAAGGAGATATTCGACACGCTGCTAAAGACATTCCCCATATCGTGAAAGAGCACCCCGCCAATGTTCTCGCCGAGCAACGGGAAGCGGAACTCGGTCTGGTTCATCAGCAGGGCGGTGCCCCCCAGTGGGAATCCGGTGGCCGTGTCGCGAGGGCCGGCCTGCAGATCCGGGAAACCCCGCTCCGTATTGGCGCCGCCCGAAAAGAAGTGCTCGGGTAGCGGGATAGCGGTTAACGGATTCGCGGTGTCATGCAAGGGGTGCACGATGCCGAAGCTGGTGCTGCGGGCCAGCACGTATTTGCGGCCGATCGGGTGATAGGTGGCGTTGCGGCCCAGAAAGCGTCCGAAGGTGAGTTCGGAGCCCAATGCCTTCGGGGCCACTGCGATATCCAGTGTGTTGTAAATGCCCTTGTGGGTCTCGATGGGATCGTCGCGGCGATCCTGCACCATGCTCCAGGAGCCCTCCCCGACACGATCCGGCTGGGAGAAAAGAGGAACCAGCAGCGGAGAGATCTTCAAAGTGGACTGATCCACCGTGACGTGCCGGTAAGTATACCGGTATAGGAACGTAATCGACTTCGAAAGCCGCTGCGAGAGCTGCACGGACGCTTCCTCGCGCTGCGCGGTGAACGTGCGTACGTCCTTACTGTTGTCGTAGAGCACGATGAACGACAGGGTCAGATTCGGGTTGTTGTGCACGCGCGGGGCGGTATAGTTGATGGTCGCGCGCTGCTCCAGCGTAGATACGCGTCCCTGCAAACTGAGGCTGTGGCCCAGCCCCCAAAGGTCCAGGCGCGAAACGCCCAGGGAAAAGTCCGGCGCAAAGCCCGTCTGGCCCTGCGGCGCTTCCAGGCACTGAGTGCACCCGCCGATCCGCGCGAATTCGGCGCCGAATCCGGTAGCGATCGAATACCTGCCCGCCTCCTCCATGTCGAAGAGCACGTATTTCTGGCCGGTGTCGCCGTCGGGATTCTGGATGGCGGTATCCACGCGCGCGAAAACGCCCAGGTCGTACAGATGGTGCTGGGTATCGCGCATAGCGGTAGGCGAGAGCGGATCCCCCGGCTTCAGTTCCAGGTTGCTGTCCACCAGGCTGCGCCGGGTGCCTTCCAACCCGCTGATCAGAATGTCGCGCACGAACTGCTGCTCCCCTTCGTGGATGGTGAACTTCAGATCCACCTCGTGCGGCTGGGATGCCGGCTTGGAGCTCCATTCGAAAGTGGCATTCGGAAAGCCCTTCGCGGAGTATTGTTCCAGGATGCCATCGCGATCGATGGCCACATTGTACTCGCTGAAGGGCTGTCCTTCGACGGAGCTCAGTTGCGAGAGCACCTGCGTTTTGTCGAGCTTGGCGATACCCTCCACCTCCAGAGTATGAATGACGTACTGCGGCCCTTCATGGATATCGATGAAAACGGCCAGATCGCCGGCCCTGCCTTTATACCCGTCCACGATCTTGTGCGTCACCGCGACATCGCGAAATCCGTTGGATTGGTAGAGGCTGCCGATGGCGTCTTCGTCCCGCCGCAGCATGGACTCGCTATAGCGGCCGTGCCGGAATTGCAGAAGCGACGCCTTCATCAGGATCATGCGCTCCCGTATGGCGCCTGTGTTGAAATACCGGTTGCCCTGAATTTCGATCGATACCAGTTTGTGGCGCTTGCCCGGATTGATGAGATAGTCGATGGAGGCCTTGTCGTCCAGGATACGCTGCCGCTTGAACTGCACCTCGGCATCGAAGTAACCTTGCGATTGAAAGTAGTCGCGCAGGTTGCGCGCTCCCTCGATCAAAAGGGTTTCGTCCAGCGTGTGCTCCTCGAAGATCGGAACATAACTCCGCAGTTTGCCTTGCGAGAGTTTCACGCCCACGGCGTTCACCTGGACCTGCGGTCCGGCGTCGATGTCCAGCGCGGGGCGGCTGCGATTAGTATCCGCATCGTACTCCATGGCCTTCAAGGAGACCCGCGCCTCCAGCCGCCCCTGCTTCTCGTAAAGGGACCGCACGCCGTCCAGCCCTTTGCGTACGCGCTGCTGGGTAACCGTCCGCCAGCCTCCGATCAGCCAGCGGCGCAAGTGCGCGGCCTTGAGAATCTCCTGCCCCGGCATTTTGGGGTCGCCGGTAATCGAAGGAGTGGTGAAACGCGCGCGTCTGCCGGACACCACCACGTACCGTACGCTCACCTGCTGGGTCTTCGGATCGTAGGTCACTTCCGGCCGAATCTGGCTCTCATACAGGCCGTTCACCTCCAGCAGCCTCTGCATGTCGGTCTGCGCCGGAGCAATGTCGCTCTCGATGAACGGCTGGCCGAGGGTCAGGCGCGTAGCGTTGACCAGTTGGCCGCGGTTGGGCGGATCGGAAGTGTGGCCCTGCACGGCCACGTTGCCGATGAACCAACTGTTCTTAGTGAGAATTCGTACCGTCACGTCCGCGCCCGCCGGCTCGGCATCCACTTGGATATCTTCGTAGTCGCCGGTGGCATACAGCCGCTCGATCGCGGCGTGCACATCCGCCATGCGCAGAGGCGCGCCCTTCTTGAGCGGGAAAATGGAGTTGAGTTCCCCTGGGGTCAGGGGTTGTTCGGGAGGGACGAACTGTATATCGACGATAGGCAGGCCTTCGTACTTCGCTGTTTGCGCCCATGCAACTTGTGCGCAGGCCAGCAGAGACATAGTCAGACAGCGGGCGAAGCGCGAGCGCACCTCACCCATCATAACTGAGCGCGCACGCCGGTAAGCGTCGTCTTGATAACATCGATTCCAGAGTGACCTCCGCAGAAAAAGAGCGCTACTCCCGCCAGATCCTCTTCTCAGGCCTGGGAGGAGCCGGCCAGGAGCGCCTGCTCCACGCGCACGCCGCCATCGTGGGCTGCGGCGCGCTGGGCAGCTTTCAGGCAGCCGCATTGGCACGCGCGGGCGTCGGGCGGCTCACCATCATCGACCGTGATTACGTGGAGCCATCCAATTTGCAGCGGCAGTGGCTGTTTGAAGAGTCCGACGCCGCCGAGGCGCTCCCCAAGGCCGTGGCGGCCGAGCGACGGCTGGCGCGCATCAATTCCTCCGTGCGGGCGCGCGGCATCGTGGCGGATGTGACGCCCGCCAATATCGCCGAACTTTTGGGCGAGGTGGAATTGATCCTGGACGGCACGGATAACTTCGAGACCCGCTACCTGCTGAACGATTTCGCCGTGAGCCGGGGCGTTCCCTGGATTTACGGCGCGGCGGTGGGCAGCTACGGCCTCACCATGCCGGTCATTCCGGGGCACACGAGCTGCTTCCGTTGCGTGTATCCCGACCCGCCCGCCGGCGCTCAGCCCACCTGTGAAACGGCCGGCGTGTTGAACTCCATTACGGCGGTGATCGGCGCTTTGCAGACGGCGGACGCTCTCAAGATTCTGGCCGGCCGCGTCGAGTGCGTGCGCCCGCGCATCACCACCGTGGACGTGTGGGAGGGCGGCATACGGCAAATCGCGCAGCCCGCGCCGGACCCCGGCTGCCCGGCATGCTGCGTGCGCGAGTTCGTGTACCTGGAAGGTCTGCGCCGCGCGCCGGTCAGCTTGTGCGGGCGCAACGCGGTGCAGATCCACGAGCGATCCAGGCCGCTCGACCTGGCCCGATTGAAAACCGCGCTGCTGCCTTTGGGCGAAGTTCGCGCCAACGAATTCGCGCTACGCTTCTTCCCCGCGCCTTACGAGATGACCATATTTCCGGATGGCCGCGCCATTATCAAGGGCACCACGGATATCGGCGTGGCGCGCAGCCTCTACGCGAAGTATGTGGGGATCTGACGGTATCGAGGCTCGCACCATACGTGACAAGTCCGCCTTCTGTCACCCTATTAAGCGAAACTCTATAGCTCGATGTGGGGGCAGTCAACTTTGTGCGTGAGGACCGGGGGGCCGAGGCCCTCTTGCCGCTGCGCGGGCTTTTAGTCATTTGCGGGCAAGATTGCTCACTCCACAACTACGGCTTGACGCCCGGTTTGTACTTGCCGAAGCCGAACGGGAGGGGGTGATATTCGCCCACCAGGTCCACATTAGTTTTGGCGGGAACCTCCAGGCCGAGCGCCCAATAGCAGGCGTTCACGATCATGCGGCGGACACCCTCGCTCATCAAGTCCTGGGAGGCGCCCATGGTAGTGGTAAAGACACGCGCGGTTCTGCCTTGCGCGCCGGTATAGCTTTTGACCCACGCGATCGGCAACATGGGATCGTTTGCCTTGCCAGGCGCGGGCGGATCATCCGGGTGCATGCCTGCGAGCACCTGGCCGAGCACCAGCGGACGGCTGTCGCCGGGGAGTGGTAGGCGCACCGCGTAGACGTCGGTGGGGCCCCAGATATCGCCGTCGTGAATGCCCCGCAGGATGGGGTGGTTTCGCTCGCCTTCCACGAGGATGCCGCGGGTGCTCTGCTTGCCATGCTGGCCGTGATGGTCGATCCAGGTCTCGCCCAACACCTGTCTTCCGAACCCGCCGTCCCATTCTTTGCTGTTCCAACTGTAGCGGGCGTAGGTCGGGCTGCTTCTGAGGTCGAAGGCGTGCGTGGCGGTGCGCAGGCCGACGATGGGGCGGCCGGATTCGACATAATCCACGATGTGCTTCATCTGGCTGTCGGGCAGATCGCGGAAGCGGATCAGCAGCACCACCAGGTCGGCGGAATCCAGCGCTTCGAGTCCCGGAATGTTGGTGTGCAGGTCGGGCTTGATGGTCCCGTCCTGGGGATCGATGGCGTACAGCACCGTGCACTCGAAGCCATGCCGCATCGACAGGATCTTGGCCAACTGCGGCAAGCTTTCTTCGGAGCGATACTCGTCGTCGCCGCTGACCAGCACGATACGCTGGTGGTGGGCCGGGCTGGCGGCGGGCAGTTGTCCGGCGAGCGCGGCGGCTAGCAGGAGTGCGATCCGTAGACCACCCCTCATCTGACGAATACCAGGTAAACCGTCATCGCCAAGCCAAGGACCGCCAGAATCAGGGCGATCGCTACAGCCATGGTAGCCGGCCTCTCCGCTAGCGCGGCGTTGCTCTTCATGGCACGCACAAACTGGAGATGCTGCACCGCGGAAAGCACGTTTACCCCAACTCCGATGAGGATCAGGGCGGTGCCTACCCACAGGGTGAAATGCGCGGAGCGAATCGTCAGCGGATGCTGGCTGAATTCGATCTCACGCAAGAAAAGGCCGAAGCGCGCCACCACGAAGCCGAATCCCATCAGCGCGAGGCCGGTGCGGATCCATGCCAGAAAGGTGCGCTCGGCAGCGAGGTAGATGCGTGGATCCTGGTAGGCAGGGGTGGCTTCGGGTTGCGCCACAGTCAACTCACCGGGACGGCGCGGAGGGGGCCTTCGGCCAGGTCGATCCACCGGTTTTCGCGCGTATTCTGCACGAACACGGTGCGCTCCACGCGAAAGGTGCGGGGCCCGCGGAAGTCGCGCCAGCGGCGAGAGGCTAGCTCGATCAGCGGCGCCACGTGGCTGGGCTCGAGTTCCTGCGCCAGAGTGAGATGGGGGTGATAAGGATACGGCTCGTCGCAGGCCAGTGCGCCCTGGTTGAAGGTCCGATGCATTTCCCGCAGTTGGGCCGTACCGCGTTCCACGCTGATATAGATGACATCGGAGACCGGAAAAATCTCGATGTGCCCCAGCTCAATATCGAACGGCGGGAATGCCGCCACGGTTACACGGGCTTCTTCTATGACTGCCTCAGGGTCCACTGGCAGCGGCCTGGGCGGAAGCACGCTGATGTGGGCGTGAGGATTGCAGCCGGGGACCATCTCGAGGCGCAGTTTATCCAAAAAGCTGCCCAACGGATCGGGGACGTAGATGACCAACGCGTACAAACTCAGCGGTTCTCCGCCCGGCGCCGGACGCACCCCTTTCGGATCGAAACCCATCGTCCCCTATGACTGCCTGCACTGTGATTATGGCACATTGCAGGCCCGGCGACCTGCTAACCTCAGAGGAAGAAATGCCAGATACGGTCAATCGCAATCCGCTGCTCGACCTGCCCTTCAGAGTTCCCTTCGACCAGATCCGGGCCGAGCATATCCAGCCCGCCGTGGAGGAACTGTTGCGCGAGGCGCGGCAGCGCATCGATGCCCTGGCGGCCGATCCACAACCGCGCACGTTCGACAATACCCTGGCGGCCCTGGACACCATCACCGAGCCGCTGGATGAGGCCATGGCGGTGGTGCGGCATTTGGAATCGGTGGCGACCTATCCTGAGTTGCGCGCGGCCTACAATGCGGTGCAGCCTGAGGTGGCCGCGTTCTATTCGGGGATTCCGCTGCACGCCGGCTTGTGGCAGGCGATCCAGGCTTATTCCAAAACGGAGGAAGCCGGCGCGCTGGCGGGCGCACGGCGGCGCTTCCTGACGAAGACCGTGGACACCTTCCGGCGGCATGGCGCGGATCTGGATCCGGCCGGCAAGGCGCGTCTGGAGGCCATCGACATTGAGTTGGCCACCGTCACCACCAAGTTTTCCGAGAACGTGCTCGATGCGACCAACGCCTTCGACCTGGTGATCGCCGAGGAAGGCGGCCTCGCGGGCTTGCCGCCATCGGCCGTGGCGGCGGCGCGCGAGAGCGCCTCGCAAAAGGGACTGGCTGGCTGGCGATTCACTTTGCAGGCGCCCAGTTATACGCCGGTGATGACGTATCTGAATGACGGCGATATCCGCCGGAAGGTTTATCAGGCCTACGTCACGCGGGCCAGCGGTGGCGCACATGACAACCGGACGCTGCTTGGCCGCATTCTGGAGTTGCGCCACGCTAAAGCCGAGCTGCTGGGCTTCCGCAATTTCGCGGACTTCGTGCTGCACGATCGCATGGCGCATACCGGGGAGCGCGCCGAGGAGTTCCTGAAAGATCTCAAGCGCAAGACCGAGGCACACTTCGCGCGAGAGAACCGCGAACTGCTGACGTTCCGGCGCAGCCTGGAGGGCGCCGGGGCACCGGAGCTGGAGCCTTGGGACATCGCTTATTACGCCGAGAAGCAGCGCGCCGCGCTCTACGATTTCGACGAAGAAGCGCTGCGCCCCTATTTCCCGCTAGAGCACGTGGTGGACGGGCTGTTCGAGACCGTGCGGCGACTATATGGTGTGCGCGTCGCCGCGGAGCCGGGCGTTCCCGTCTGGGACCCGCAGGTGCGCTATTACGCGGTGTACGATCGCGACGGGACCTTCATCGGCGGATTCTACGCGGACTGGTATCCACGCGAGAACAAGCGCGGCGGCGCCTGGATGGATGCCTTGATCACCGGCTATCCGTCACCCCAAGGCTTTCAGCCGCATCTTGGGCTGATCTGCGGCAACTTGACGCCACCGCTGGCGGACCGTCCCGCGCTGCTGACGCACATGGAAGTGACCACCATCTTCCACGAGTTCGGGCACCTGCTGCATCACCTGCTCAGCCGCGTAGAGGTGCGCAGCCTGGCGGGCACCAACGTGGCGTGGGATTTCGTGGAGCTGCCCTCGCAGATCATGGAGAACTGGACGTGGGAGCGCGAGCCTTTGGACCTGTTCGCACATCATTATCAGACCGGCGAGCCGATTCCGGAAGATCTGTACCAGAAAATGGTGCGCGCGCGCAATTTCCGCAGCGCCAACGCGCAGATGCGGCAACTGGGGTTCGGCTTCGTGGACCTGGCGTTGCACATCGATTATGCGCCCGAGCGCGATGGCGACGCGATCGCATACGCACGGGGAATCCTGCGGCAGTATTCGCCTGCGCCGCTGCCGCCGGAGCATGCCATGGCGGCGGCGTTCACGCACCTGTTCGCCAGCCCGGTGGGCTACGGCGCCGGATACTACTCTTATAAGTGGGCCGAGGTGCTCGATGCGGACGCTTTCACGCGCTTCCGCGCGCAAGGCATCTTCAGCGCGGAGGTGGGGGCGCAGTTCCGCGACGTGATTCTGTCGCGCGGCGACAGCGAAGATCCCGCCGAGCTATATCGCCGATTCATGGGGCGGGAGCCGGATCCGAATGCCCTGCTGGAGCGCTCGGGGCTGCTGGGGTAAGCGATGAAAGGAAGCCCTGGTTCGGGGAATATCGTGACGAAAGGAGAGCTATGTCTTGGAGAGCAATCGGAGTCGCGGTGGCTGGAATCTGGGCGATGGCCGCTTTCGCCCAGGCGCCGCTCCCGCCAGTGAACGTGGCGCCACCCTGGCCGGGCGACCGCCCGGATACCACGCGTGCCCTGCGCGAATTGATGAGGAAGTACAGCCAGGAGAACCGGGAGAATAGAGCGGCAGGCTGTGCGATCCCGCTCACGGAAGTGCCACTCGCGAAGACCGTAGAGCCGATGCCCCGCTTCCGCCCGAGCGCCGAGCCGGAGAATATCGACCGGATGCCGTCGGTGCCGCTGCCCGCCCCGCCGTGCAAGGAGGAGAAGCGCTGAGCGGCACATTAGGCACGCTATACGTGGTGGGCACGCCCATCGGCAACCTGGAAGACATCACTTTTCGCGCCGTTCGAATTCTGAAGGAAGCGGACGTGGTGGCTTGCGAGGACACCCGGCAAACGCGCAAGCTGCTGGACCACTACAGCATTCGGAAACCCGCAGTCAGCTACCACGAGCACAACGAAGCCGACCGAAGCCGTGAACTGGTCGCGGAGATGCTCCAGGGCACTACTGTGGCGCTGGTCTCCGACGCCGGCATGCCGCTGATCTCCGACCCCGGTTACCGGTTGGTGCGCGCGGCCATCGAGAGCGGCATACGCGTGGAGGCGGTTCCGGGCCCGTGCGCGCTGGTGACCGCGCTCGCGGCATCCGGGCTGCCGGCGGACAGTTTCTATTTCGGTGGTTTCCTGCCGGCCAAGTCCGGCCAACGGCAGAAAACGCTGGAGGCTTTCAAAGACGCGGCGGCCACGCTGATCTTCTATGAAGCTCCCCACCGGATACTGGATACGCTCGCGGCGGTCGAGCAGACGCTGGGCGGCCGGCCGGTGGTGGTGGCGCGTGAGCTGACCAAGGTGCACGAGGAGATCTTGCGCGGCACCGCGGCCCAGATCCGGGCGACGCTGGCCGCACGTGAATCGGTGAAGGGTGAGATCACGCTGCTGATCGGCAGAGGCTCCGGCGTGGCGGAAGACGATACGCCGCTGGACGAGGCCGTGAATGCATGCGTGGAGCAGGGCATGCCGCGTATGGAAGCGATCAAAACCGTGGCTAACCGCAGGGGTCTATCGAAGCGTGAGGTCTACCGGGAACTCGAGAAGTTGAAGGGTTGATGGTTCACTTCTCAGGTTTGGCGGGAGGCGGGGCGACCATTACGTTTAGGGCCGAAAGTTTCAGGTCGCCATCCCTGGTGGCGTCCAGCGTCAGGTGTGTGCCAACAGGGATATCGGCGGGCTTAATCTCCAGATCGTTCTTGAGAAACTTCGTTTTTCTGGATACGCGGAAAGTAAGGGTCTGGTCCCCGTTCTGCTCGTCTGTCTGGTCATGGGCGTGATCGGCCGCGTCCAGGTCCATGATGAGTTCCTTCTTGGTCAGCGCTTTCAACGTGCCGTGGAAAGTGACCGCAGGACCGGTGTACGGCCCCGCTGTGGCCGTAGCCGTCGATGGGCGGCGGCGGGAATAGCCGCCCTGCGCCGGACAAAGCACCGGCAGAAGCGCCAAAAGTGCCGCGAAGATAATGCTGGTTCGCACCAGTTTTTATTTTCGCAGAACCGGGCAGTGGTTATGCAACCTTTTGCCGCCTCCCTCACGTCTCATGGTAATTAAGCGTCGCGAGACAGATGTGCGGTCTGGTGGGGCAGCCAAGCTTGGCTGCAAGCAGGATTGCCCCATGAGCCTTTGGGACGAAACGATGCGTCAAGCTTTCCGACTTAGCCGGCGGGGATTCCTGATGCTGGCTTCCAGCGCCGGAGTGCGGCCGTGGTCTCGGCTGTATGCCGGAGACTCCGACTTCTGGAACAAGAAAGAACCGTCGCAGTGGTCCGGCGAGGAAATCGATAGACTGTCGACCAAATCGCCGTGGGCCAAACAGGTCACCGCTTCGGCGCCCCTGACGGACCGCAGCATGTACGGAAACCGCGGCGGTGGCGGGAGCGGTCCCACTATGGGCGACCCCGGCATCGGTGGTGGCAGCGGCGGCGGATACCCAGGCGGCGGATACCCGGGTGGTGGCGGCCGGGGCGGCGGATATGGGGGCGGCGGCAGACGCGGAGGTGGCGGTCCGGCGCCCATTCAATACAAGGGTGTGGTCCGCTGGGAGAGCGCCAAGCCACTGCAGGAGGCCCTGAAGACGCCTCTTCCGGAGGGCCTTGCCCAGGCCTACGTCATCAGCGTGAGCGGCATACCGATTCTCGCCGCAGGCACCCAGCATGCCGAAGACGGAGATTCGCCAACCACCGTCTCGAAGGGCGCAAACGATGAGGTTCTCGACCGTATCAAGAATATGACCTATCTGGAGCCGAAGGGTAAGCCTCCGGCGCAGCCCGCCGTGGTGCAGAAAGGGTCCATCAGCAGCGGAGGAGCCAATACCCTGTTGTTCGGATTTCCCCGCGACGTGCTGGTGTTGACACCGGACGACAAGGAGGTCACCTTCACCACCCAACTGGGAAAGCTAGAGATCAAGACCAAGTTCAATCTGAAGGACATGATGTATCATAAAGAACTGGCGCTGTAGAGCGGTAAGGAATCGGACATCGGTGCCAGCACGCCCTGCCGTCCCAACTTCAACTTTTCGGAGCCTATATTCGATGCGCAATGCCGTAAGATCGGCCGCCAGGATTGTTTTTGTGTGCCTTTTGTTGTGCGTCCTGTTGGGACGGCAAAGCCCTGGGCAGCAGACCCCGCAAACCGCGCCCCCGCAAACCGCGGCGCCGCAAACACCGCCACAGGCAACTCAGCAGCCGCCCGCACCGGCCCCGGTGCCGCCTAAGACATCGCCGGCCGAGGAGTCTTATACTGGTGACGGCTTTTCGGTCACCCTTTTGTACTGGATGTCCATGGGGCACCCGACGCTCATAACCGGACATGGGGATACCAACACCGATCCGTCCGATCTGGATTCCCTGGGCAAGAGCAAGGGGGCCCCGAATGCCATCGTAAGCTTCCCCATCGGCAAGGACGCTACCATTCGCGTATCGTATTTTCGAATGCAGGGCGACGGTAACTCGACTGCGCCCCAGGCTCTCACGATCTTCGGCACGGATTTCCTTCAGGGCGATTATCTGGCGGCGGGCTACACAATACAGAACGCCAAGATCTCGCTGGATTATCTTTCGTGGCCGTTCCCGGTCAAGAGCGCCAAGTTCCGGCTGAAGACGTTATGGGAAATTCAATATACCAACATCGGCTCGACTGTGAGTGCGCCGCTCAGGGCTGGCGAAACCGATGCCGCCGGAAATCCGGTCCAGACCTCGGGCTACGGATCGCATTCGATCGTCTACCCGAGTTTCGGCTTGGGGATCGACTACCTTGTTAGCAAGAATTTCCGCTTTGAGGCGCGGGCATCGGGATTTGCTTTTCCGCATCGTTCCACGATCTGGGACACGGAAGCCTCGCTCAATTACCGGTTTGGACATCTTGAGCTGCAGGCTGGCGGTAAGGTCTTTCACCTCAAGACCTCACCCGAGGCATCCGAGTATTTCAGAGCCACGTTTTCGGGCGTCTTCGCCGGCCTGCGCTGGTACTCGAAGGCTACTACGCGCTAGGTACTCCAGCTTCAATTCCGGTTGATCACCGTGATGGAACCCGCTGATTTTACAAAGGCTTAACAGCAACCGAGTAACGCTCGCTGCGAAGCTCGCGTTTCCTAATAGAGAGGGTTTTCAAACCGTGAAGAATAAACTTACGCTTTTACTGTTGTCGGGCGCCTTAGGGACGGCGCTTATGTTCGCACAGACACCGGGGAAGACGCACAGCCCGGCAAACTTCGTGCAGCACCGCGTTAATTTCCTGACCACGCTGCTGAACCTCACGACTGCCCAGCAGCAGCAAGCCACCTCGATCTTCACTAGCGCAGCAAGCTCCGACGCTACCGTGCATAGCAGTATGAAGACTGCCCGCCAGAGCCTGAACGCCGCCGTGAAGGTCAATGACACTGCCACCATCGAACAATCGTCGACTACGATCGGCAACCTGACGGCGCAGTTGACCTTGAACAAGGGAAAGGCAGACGCGGCATTTTACCAGATGCTCACACCGGAACAGCAGACCAAGCTGACCCAATTCGAGAGTCAAACCCATGGCAGGTTTGGCGGCGGCATGCGCACCGGCGGCTTCCGCGGCGGCAATTAACGAGCTGCACGGGCGATCTTGCAGCTCGATCCAGAACTGGCGATTGAGGAATCCGAAGTCCGGGCCGGGGTACAAAACTGTCTGGCGGCGGCGCGCCTGGTGCAGACGGAAGTCGCCTACGGCGAACGGCTGTCCGCGGCACGGGCTGCGGTGGAACTCGTGAGGGCTTATGATAGAGTTCTGGACAATATACGTCTCGTCCCGCTCTCCGGGCAGGAACAACAGTCCCTACGCGACCAACTGGCGCCTGTGACGGAGCTGCTTAGGAAGTACCGGCTCCGCTGAGAACCGGGTGCGAGCAACCGGAGATCCCATAGTGATTCGCCATTCAACGAACTCGAACAAACTGCACCGATTTTTCTTAAACGCTATTGCATTTGTATTTGTCGCGGCCCTGGGCCAGGCGCAGGCTCCGCCGCCATTCACGATTACGACCTTTGCCGGAACCTGTGTTGTGAACAGTACCCCACCGCCACCCTGCTCGGCCGGCTACGCGGGGGATGGAGGCGCGGCCACCAGTGCGCAATTGGCTGGCCCCGATGTTGTGGCTGTGGATTCCTCGGGGAACCTCTATATTTCGGACACAAACAACCAGCGCATCCGTAAGGTGTCCGGCGGCTCGATAGCCACTGTGGTCGGCAACGGCACTGCGGGCTACAGCGGGGACAAGGGGTCGGCCACCAGCGCCGAAATCTACAGCCCATCGGGCCTGGCGTTCGATTCCAACGGAAACCTCTATATTGGGGACACCAACAACTTTGTGGTCCGGGAAGTGTCGGGTGGCAATATCACGACGGTGGCCGGCACGAATAGCGCACAGGGTTTTTCGGGGGACGGGGCCGCAGCCACCAGCGCGGATCTCAACAACCCTTCCGGCGTGGCGGTGGATTCGGGCGGCAATATCTACATCGCAGACCCGGCGAACAACGTAGTGCGCATCGTTTGTAACAACCTAACGCCGGCGCCCTGCCAGAACCTCGCCGTCGGGGACATCAACACGTTTGCCGGAGTCGAGACCTACGGCGCCGGCTATTCTGGCGATGGAGGCCCTTCCACTGCCGCCCAACTGAACAATCCCATCGGCGTGGCATTCGATACACACGGTAATCTCTACATCGCAGATACCGGAAACAACCTGATCCGCAAGGTCTCGGGCGCGACTGGCATCATCACGACAGTAGCCGGCAACGGCGGCGCCGGCTATTCGGGAGATGGCGGCCTCGCCATTGCGGCCGAGCTCAATACGCCGAAAAGCGTATCTATAGATGCGAACGGCTATATCTACATCGCGGACGATATCAACGGCGTGATCCGCGCGGTGGCCCCCGATGGCACCATCACGACGATAGCGGGCAACCAAAGCGCCGGTCCTGGCTATTCGGGCGATGGAGGTCCAGCGACCAGCGCCCAACTCTACTTTCCTGCTGGAGTAGCAGTGAGCGGCGGCAATATCTACATCGCAGACACCGGCAATAACTTAATCCGGTTGCTGACACCCGTAGTCCAACTGCCGGTGGTCAACGCGAACGGCGTAGTAAACTCGGGCAGCTATTCCTCGCAGGGTGTGGCGCCGGGCTCCATCGTATCCATCTTTGGCACCACCCTGGCCGGCTCGACAAGCTCCGCTAGTTCCATTCCGCTCCCGACCAGCCTGAGCGATGTCATATCCGTGACTTTCAACAATATCCCGGCGCCGTTGTACTTCGTAAGCGGAGACCAGATCAACGCGCAGCTTCCGTGGAACGTGCTGACGGCCGGCACCAGCGGCACAGTGAACGTGGTGGTCACACGCAGCACGGGAGTGTCGACCGCGCAGAGCGTGAACGTAGTGCCGGCGGCGCCCGGCATCTTCACCGTAACTAACAACGGGCTGGGCCAGGCTTATGCGTACGACAACACCACTGCGGCGGTCGCCGGGCCGGCGGGTACGAAAATCGGAAGCCTCCAGGTGGCTCCCTTTTCGCTCAGTTCGGGACACGCCTTGATCATTCCGTGTACGGGACTCGGCACCGTGACCCCGTCTATCGCCAACGGAGCTGCTGCGTCGGACGGCACAATTCGGTACACGACTTTGACGCCGACCGTGAAGATCGGCGGCGTCTCGGCGCAGGTCGTCAATTCGGTGCTATCAACGCAATACGTCAGTGAGTATCAGATCGGTGTCATACCGGACCCTACTACGCCCATTGGAAATAATGTCTCACTAGAGATCGAGATCAACGGTGTGATCACGCCGGCGACGTCCGGCCAGGTTACCATCGCGATCGCAAACTAGTGACAACCGCTCCCTGACGGTCGCGGCTCTGAATCAGCGGAGCCGCGCGCGTCAGCAAGCGGTATTGGGCCGCCGCCGAGGAGTTTACGCCGAGGCCGCTAATGCGCGAGCGGCGGGCGATGCAGCCAGCCACGTCGCGATTTTCCCAACAGAATACGTGTAGGAGACCTCTGCCATTGCCGTAGCACTCTTGTATTCGGCAATCCCAAAGCGCGCCAGAGGCGGGGCTAAATAGAGATCGGCTGCGCCGATGATCTGGTTCTTGTACGCCGCGCCGCCGTAATCCATGGTTCGCATCAGCACGCTGATGGGACCCGGAAAAAGCCGCCTTTTAGAAACCGGCTTCAGCCGTTCCTTCAAGGCCTGCCAACCGGAGACTCCGTGCCCGTAGTCGGAGATCTTCGACGGGTCGTAGGCGGGCGAGACATCCGAGGCGATCACCGTGCCGCAGGCGGGAAAGCCGCGCATCACATCGACGGGGACGTTGTTGATGATACCGCCATCGATCAACAGGTTCCCATCCCAGACGATAGGAGGAAAGACCACGGGCAGGCGCGTGCTGGCCAGAATGCTCTTGACCAGCGGGCCGCGCTGATGCACTTCAAAGCGCGCGTGCGTCAGATTGGCCGAGATGCAGAAAAAAGGCATCCAAAGATCCTCGATCTGCAGATTTCCAAATTCCTCGATAAGCACCTCGGCGACTTTGTAGCCGCTCAGAAAGGAGACCAGCGGGATGGTTCTGTCTTTCCGCAACTTAGGCCAGGCGCCCTTGTTGGACTCGAGCATCCGGTCGTAGTCGTATTCCAAACAGACGCAGGCCCCCATGATGGAGCCCATACTGGTGCCGCCAACCATATCGATGGGGATGCCGGCCTCCCGAATGGCGCGAATGACACCGGCGTGACCGAGACCGCGCGCCGCGCCTCCGCCCAACACGAGGCCGACGGCGCTTCCGGTCAGCGACCGCGCCAATCGTGCGAAGTCCTGCCGGGACTCGAGACGCACATGATAATGCTGGTCCACCTTGGTGGCGGAGAGCCATGCGCTAGTGCCGGACGGCCGGGAAGGGGGGATGCGATGGAGCAGCACCAGGCTGGCGGCCCGGCCCGCGCGGCCGCTCAACGCGCGGGTTGCGCTGCCGGTGGTGGTTCCCGGGTCCGCCGCGGCATCGCCGGCGATCAGGACGTGATCGCATTGGCGCAGGCAGCGGCTGTTCCAGGCGGAGTCGTTTGGGTCGGGCTGATACACCATGTACTGGTGCTCGGCCTCCAGCTTCGCCAGCAACTCGATGACCCGGCCATTGCCGGCCTGTTGTTCAGTGGTCTGCGCCGCGCCGGGCTTGCCCATGTAAGCGTCCAGGCGAGCGCTTCCCAGCAGGAGTGTCCGGCCTAGGTCAGAAAGCGCAGCGGTAAGCCGCGCGCAAAAGTCGTCGAGAGGAAAGCCCGCGGTCGCGGGTACCACGGCGATTACGGTGGCCGAATGTCTGGTGGTTTGAGACGCCACGTTTTGCGCGCGGAGGCGGGCCACCAGCTTCCGCGCGATCACCAGAAGCAGGGCATGTCGGGTGGCGATCAGGCGCTCAAAGCCTTCCTTGGTGAGCTTGGCAACCTCCGAGTCGCGTATAGCCATCGCGGTGCCCATGCGCGGCTCGCCCTCCAACAATGCCATCTCGCCGATGGTTTCGCCACAACCCAGCTCCGCCACGATGCGCTGTTTTTCGCCGGACTTCTCGACCAGCACCTGAAATTTGCCGCTCACCACGAGGTACAGCGCATCGCCGGTCTCACCCTGGCGAAACAGTGCTTCTCCAGCCGCGATCCAAAACGACTCCAACTGGGCTTCCAGCTCCCGGAGGGTGGGCTCGTCGAGTTCGCCAAACAGCTTCGATACGCGAAGGGCCGACGAGAGGCGATTTTGGCGCAGGCGGTTCCCGACAAACGCATCGACCACTTCACCCGCCTCCGGATGTTGTCTGGCCCAGCGATCGAACGCCTCCCGGGTTAGCTTGGCGGCGCGTACATCCGAAAGAGTGCGCACCGTGGCGGAACGGACGTCGCCGGTCCATAGAGCAAGCTCTCCAACCGGCTGGCCGGGTCCCAATTCGGCCATGGTTTTCTCTCCGGCCTGCGGGTCTTCGCTGAGGACGCGCACTTGTCCGGAGAGAATGAGGTACCCGCAGTCCTCCGACTCGCCCTGGCGGATGAGCGTCTCCCCGGCTTCGAGTTGGAGCACCTCGAATTGAGCCGCAAGCTCACCCAGCGCAGCTATGGAAATCGCCGGAAAGATGGAGCAAAGAAATGGGAGCCATTCAGCAGTTGGCAGTCTGAGCGTGTCCATCGTTCTACTCAAAACACTGGCGGCTAGTGGCGCGCCACCGTCCACTTTTCCAGCGCTCTCCGGCGACCCTCTTCAGAGGTATGTCGAGGCCAACCAGGATGTCTCCGTAGCAGTATAGCACCCGGTGTGTAACGCCTCAGAATCAGGTGTCGCAGGAATTAATCGGAAGAACGGCAGTTCCTTCGGTCCGGCGTCCGGCGGAGGGCGTGGCTGTCCTACGGGAGGGGACCAAGGTACCGATACTCACAAAGTTGAAGCCTAGAACTAGACAAGAAGGGCAACAAGGAGTATTCTCTATCAAGCCGTGATTCCATAATGGAAATCCGGGCTAATGTTTCTGCAATCGGAGGATATACATGTTAACAAAACGGCTCGGCATTCTAGGAGCGATCGCTGTCCTGCCCGCACTCGCGCAGGTTTCAAGCGCGCCTACCTCGCAGGACGCCACGAAACAAGTAGCTGCGCGCTGGCACGCGCCGATTCAGGGCCGCGTGGAGCACGGAGACGGCACGGTCACTAGCGGAAACTGGAGTGGTTACGCAGTGACGGGATCGGACTTCACTAAGGCCGAAGCCTCCTGGATCGTCCCCACGGTCACCTGCAGCTCGGAGACCCAATACGCCGTGTTTTGGGTGGGCCTCGATGGATACAGTTCAAGCACGGTCGAGCAAACAGGCACAGAAACCGTTTGTTCAGGCGGCAAGCCGACATATTCAGCCTGGTATGAGTTTTGCTGTACCGAGCCGATCATCACCATCACTACCATGACGGTGGAGCCTGGGGACAAAATGTCGGCCTCAATCGTTTACACCAGCAGCAAAGAAGCATTCACTGTGAAGATCACGGACGAGCGGACCGGACAATCCTTCACCAAAAGCAAGAAGGTCCCGGGGGCGGCGCGGTCGTCGGCTGAGTGGATTGCCGAGGCGCCTTCGAGCGGTACCATCCTGCCGCTCGCCGATTTCGGCACCGTGCTTTTCGGCGAGGACAGCACGGCAATCACCGGCACTTGTTACGCGACCGATAGTTCCACACACGGCCCCATAGGAGCCTTCTCGACGACCATCGAAGAAATCACGATGGAAAAAAACAGTGTGATGGAGGCCATCCCGTCGGGGCTGTCTAGCGACGGAACCAGCTTCTCGGTTACCTGGGCCGCTCCATAGCCGCCCGCAAGACACGCGTACTTGAGGGCACGGTGAGCGGCGGGACTTCAATACCATCCGTGCCCTCCGTGCGTTGTGTAATATCACCCGATAATCGTGGGGTTCGGTGCAGTGTGCACCATCGCAGGCTTACTCCAACGTGGTGCTGCCGGTTTTACATTGGGGTCCGGGGGCCGGCCGGCGCTTCCGCCACGGCCTTCCCCTCCCACTTCACCACCTTCAAGTCCAGCACGAAGATCGCGTACAGCACCGGCACCAGCAACAGGGTGATGAACGTGGCCACCGTCAACCCGCCAATTTGCGCATAGCACAGCGGCTCCCATAACGGCCCGCCGTGGGAGGCCAGCGGGAACAGCGCGATCACCGTGGCGCCCACCGTGATCAGCACCGGCCGCAACCGGATGATGCCCGCGTCCAGCAGGGCCTGCTGCAACGGCTCGCCTTCGGCGTGCTTCTCCTCGATGAAGTCGAACAGCACGATGATGTGGCTGACGATGACGCCCACCAGGCTGGCGATGCCCAGAAACCCCATGAAGCCGAAGGGCGCGCCCATGATCCACAGCGCCAACAGCGCGCCGGTCATCCCGTAAGGAATCGCCGCGAACACGATGAACGGCTTCACCGCGTTGCGGAACTGCACCACCAGGGCCAGGAAGATCATGCCGACTGAAACGGCCATCACCCCGCCCAACTCGGTGAAGCCTTTCTTCTGCTCCTTGTATTCGCCGGCGATCTCCATCTTGTAACCCAGCGGCAAGGCGCCCGCGAACTCCCGAATCCTGGGCAGCAGCGGCGTCAGCACTTCGGAAGGCAGCGCGCCAGCTCTCGGAAAACAGGCCACCGTGATAGTGCGGAACTGGTCGAAGCGGCGCAGTTTCTCGGTCTGCATGGTGTAGCCGACATCCGAGATCTGCCGCAACGGGATCTTCTGCGAGCCTTGCGACGCGTAGACGTAGAGGTTCTGGATGTCGGAAAGCTGGGATCGCTCATCCATGCGCAGCCGGGCCACCACGGGGATCTGCTTGTCGCCTTCGCGCAGGGTGGCGACTTGCCGGCCGTTGATGCCGATGCCGGAAGCGGCAGCTACATCCAGATTGGTGACGCCGGAAAGGTTGGCGCGGTCGGGATCGATCTGGAGCTTGACCGTGAAGTTCTCCTCGCCCCAATCGTCGCGCACGCGGTCGGCCTTGGGAGAGGAGAGCAGGATGCTTCGCATCCTGTCGGCTTGGGCGCGCAGCGTGGGGATATCGTCTCCCGAGATCCGTACGGCTACCGGCAGGCCCACCGGCTTGCCGGTTTCGAGCTGTTGGACATCGATGCGCGCGCCGGGCACGCCCGCGCTCAGCGCCTGCTGCAGCGGCGCCACCAGGTGGCCGGTATCATGCTTGTCGTTCACCTCGACCAGAATCTGCGCGTAGTTCAGCGTCTGCAACTCGGGTGAGACGGAGAACCAGAAGCGCGGCCCGCCTCCGCCCACGAACGTCGTGAGCGATTTCAACACTTCGCGCGGCTTGCTTCCTTCGCCGGGGTGCTGGCGGCCATACTCTGCGAGCGTCCGCTCAATGACCTGCTCGGCCCGGGCTGCGGCCTGATTGGTGCTCTCGAGCGGGGCATCCTCCGGCAGCCAGACGTCCACATAGGAAAGATACGAGAGATCCTTGGGAAAGAACTGCTGCTTCAGATGCGTGAAGGAAAACGCCCCCAGCATCAGGAACAGGAAGGAGGCCACCAGGAACTTCCAGCGGTGGCGGATGGCCGCGCCGCCGACGCGGTAATAGAACGCCGGGAAACCGGACTTGCGCCGCTCCTCGATGGACTTTCCTTTCTCGCCGCGCAGCAGATAATACCCCAGCAGCGGAATGAACGTCATGGAGACCAGGCGCGAGGCCACCAGCGAACAAGTGATCACGATCGGCAGGCTGTATAGGAAGCGGCCCGTATCGCCGCTGAGCATCAGGAAGGGTAGGTAAGCGACGATATTGGTGATGGTCGCGAACATGATCGCGGTAGCCAGTTTGGTGGGGCCGAGCCAGGCGGCCACCACCGGCGGATGCCCCAGCGCGAGGTCCCGCTTGATAGCATCGCCGGCCACTACCGGATCGTCCACCAGCAAGCCGAGCGCGATGATCAGGGTGGCGATGGAAACCTGCTGGAGGTCTATGCCCAGCAGATACATCATGCCGAACGTGAGGGCCAGGGTGATGGGAATCGCCAGCGCCATGAGCAGCGCCGAGCGCCACTCCCAGAAGCCGATGAGCGAAACCAGCACTACCAGCGCGATGGCTTCGTAGAGGCTGCGCATGAACAACTCGACGTTCTCGGTGACCTGGCGAGGCTGATCGGAGGTGCGCGCAATCACGAGGTCCGCCGGGAGCTGGGCCTTGAGCCCGCGCAAGGCGCCATCCACTGCCTGGCCGAAGAAGCCGATCTGCTCGCCCTGCCGCATCTGGACCGCCAGGGTGACAGCCCGCGAGCGCACCCACCGCCCTTGCGGATCGCGCCAGTTGTAGTAATTGCGGTAACGGGCCGGCGTCTGGTAACCGCGCTCCACCTGCATGAGGTCGCGCAAGTACACGGGCAGGCCGGAGGAGGACCCGCCGATCAGCACGTCGCCGATTTCCCGCTCGCTCTTGAACTCGCCGGATGCATCGATCGACAGGTTTTTGCCCTGCACGTCGAGCACGCCGCCTGGCACCGTGATATTGCGGGCGCCCAGCAGATTAGGCAGGCTGGAAGGCGAGACCCCGTAGGACGCCAGGCGCTCTTGCGAATAGAGCAGAAAGATCTCTTCCGGAAGAATGCCCGCTCGCGAGACTTTGGAGACCTGCGGCACGGTCTTCACGGTCTTTTCGATGCGATCGGTGAAGTCGTCCAGCTCGCGGTGGCTATACTTGTCGCCGGCCACGCGCTGCAGACGGGCTAGGGTGTCGCGCGGATTGCGGATCACGGCCGGCTCCCACAAGTCGGGGTGAAAATCCGCGGTCTGCAGTCGCTCGTGGATGAACTCCTGGCACTGCGCTTCCACTTGAGCTTCGCTATAGGGCGAGATGAAATCGAAGGCGTAGAAGGCAGGGCCGCCGAAAGTGTGGATGTCACTTCCATAGCCTTTGGCGCGGAGCCAGGGAATGGCGAGGTCCGCGGAGCGCGGCACCGACCTCCCATCCACGGAAGCTGGAAAGTTCAGAACCACGGTGACCCGCGAGGCCGGCTCCGTGGCGCCGGCGCGCGCCTTCTCGATAGCCGGCTGGATGGCGCGGGCCCGTAGAGAGACCTCCACTTCGTCCACTTTCGGGCTGGCCACCGTCAACATGAGTGCCGCCGTATCGCCGAAATCCTTGATGAACTGTATAGGACCGGCGCCATCCGGCAGATCCTGGATTTGATCGAGCTTTAGTTTGATGTCGTCGAGCGCCTCGCTGGTTTCTTTGAGGCGCTCATCGAGCTCCAGATAGACCACCGAAAGATTGGTGCGCGAAATCGACTTGATCTCCGTCACCTTGGAGTTCTCGGCGATCTTTTCTTCCACCTTTTTGGTCACCAGTTGCTCGACTCTCTCGGCGCTGGCGCCCGGCCACACGGTCAAGACCACGCCGATGCGCACTGGTATATCGGGGTCCTTGCGCTGGGGCATGTGGGTGTAGCCGTAGACACCCCAGGCTACGGTGGCGATGAGCAGCACCCAGGAGATGTGCCGCGTTTCGACGAAAAACCGCGCGGTGTTGCGCGTGTTGCGGATCAACTCGTCATCGGTGTGTTCGTGCGGCATAAGCTAATTACTCACTTGTCGGAAGACCGCTTGCTGATGCGCGCGGCTCCGATCCGAGCCGCCACCGGACCTGATCGGAGCCACGACTGAATCTGATCGGAGCCACGACCGAATCTGATCGGAGCCACGACTGAATCTGATCGGAGCCACGACCGAATCTGATCGGAGCCACGACCGAATCTGATCGGAGCCACGACCGTAAGGGAGTGGTCTTGTAGGCACTAAGGCACCACCTGCACGGTCTCGCCATCCCTCACCAGGTTGCTGCCGTTGGTGACGACGCGGTCGCCCAATTGCACGCCGCTGACGACCCCGATCGAATTGCCGAAAGCCTGCCCCAACTGCACATCCCGCATGTGGGCCACCTGCTTGCCACCCTCGTCGCGGACCACGAAAACGGCATAGCCGTCCGGCTTGTTCTTGGAGCGGATCACGGCGTTGAGCGGCAGCACAGGCAACTCGACCGGCGGACCGGATTCGCTTACCACGACCGTCGCAATCATGCCGGCTTTGAGCCGGTTGGCGGTATTCGGCACGCTCACTTCGACCTCGAAGACGCGGCTCTTGATATCCGCCGCGGGTGAAATCCGCGTCACACGTCCCTGAAATACGGCGTCCGGAATAGCCTCCGTGCGGACGGGCAAGGAAGCGCCGAGTTTCAGCCGGGGCATCACCACGTCCGACGCTCCGAAGACCACCTTGACAGTAGTGAGGTCGGCCAGAGAGAAAGCCGCCGTGCCCGCTCCGACCAGCGCTCCGGTTTCGATATTGCGCTTCATCACCACGCCACCGAGCGGCGCCTTCAACTCCGTGTCGCGCACGGCCAGCTCCGCATTGGCCAGCGCAGCTTGCGCCTCGCTCACGCGGGATTGCGCCGTCTCGATCTGGCCTTTCGCGGTATTCACCTTGGCGCTGGAGGCGTCTTGTTGGGCCTTGGCGGCGTCGTAATCGGGCTTAGTGAGGCTTTGGCTGGAGAACAGGCTCTGCGCGCGCGCAAAATCGAGGGCTGCCTTTTGCGCCCCAGCCTGCGCCTCCACCAATTGCGATTGGGCCGACTCCAGCATGGCACGGGCCTCGCCCAGTTGCGCGCGCGCCTGATCGGTTTTCACCGTGTAATCCACTTGGCGTAGGGACGCGAGCACCGTTCCCTTGGAGACGAAGTCGCCGTCTTGCAAATCGCGCTCGCGGCCATTTGCGCCGGCCACTTGCCGGATGCGATCCACGTAGCCGCCTACGCGGAAGGCCGCGTCTACACGTGTGTTGGGCTCCACGTTGGCCGAGTAGCGCAATTCATCGGACTGGCTCAGCAGTTCCACGGCTCTGGTCTTCACGGGCGTCAGCGCCTTCTCGTTGCTTTCCGCCCGCTGGCAGCCTGTGGCAAGGCACGCCGCGGCAACGATGGCAAGCAAAGGAAGGGCCGGGTTAACAGGTGGGGCAGGCGCTTTCGCCTGCCAACCGGTTTCTTCACAGCGTCTCGGGAATGTCTTCATTGTCACTCCTCTTCCCCCAGCGCCCGCTCAAAATCGGCTTTTGCCGTCCAGAACGAGAGCAGCGCCTGCTGATACTGATTGTCTGCCTGGGCCAACGACGTTTGGACCTGTAGCACGTCCTTCAGCAACGAAGCCTGCTGGCTGTAACGGTTCTGGGCCACCCGCAGGTTTTCCCGCGCGGTTTCCTGCGCGAGGCGGCCGATCGCCACCAACTGCCGGGCTTCCTGCAGCTTTCGAAACTTGCTGCCCACTTCGATAGCGATCTGATCCTCGGTCTCTTTGAGCGCCAGCGTAGCCTCTTCCACGGATTTGCTCTTCTCGGCCAGCTCATGCCGTTTGCGGCCCCAATCGAAAGGCTCCCAATCGAGCAGCAATCCCACACTGGCGATGTTGGACGGCACGATGCCGCCGTAGTTCACCGGCGAAAAGTAGGTGAAGTTGAGACTCACGCTGGGAATGTATTCCGCTTTCTTGATCCGCCGGTCGAACTCGGCCTGCCGCACTTTCAGGCTGGCCTGGCGCACCTCGGGCCGCCGCTCAAGGGCCAGCCGGCGCGCGGCCGCCAAGTCCGTTTCGGTGGAACTCGCTTCAGGGACCGGACTGACGCTGAACTCCGTCGCGAGTTCGCGGCCCATCAGGCTGTTCAGGTGTTCCTGTTGCGTGGCCAGCGGATTACGCAAGGTGAGGGCGTCGTACTCCGCCTTGGCCAATCGCGTTTTGACCTCCAGGCTCTCGGATTTCAAGGCGACCTGCTGGCTGACATACTGGTCCGTCAGGCGGTCCAATTCGCGGTACAAACGAATGGCCTCTTCGGCACTCTCGAGCGCGCTTTGCGTCTGGAGGATCTGGTAGTAGGCGCTTTTGACGTCGCTCACCACGGTTTGCCGCTTGAGGCGCTCCTGCTCGCGGGCGATTTCCTGGCCGACCTTGAGCTGCCCCAGGCCGAGGCCGATCTGGTATTGCTGCGAGAGCGGCTGATCGACCTTGCCGATCAGCAGGGCGGCCGGCTGCAATGGCGCGCGGATGGTGGTGTTGGCCGCCGGCACCGGCCCAACCCCGGGATACACCCCAAAAGCGCCCTTGGGAAAGAGGAAATCGAGGGCCGTGAGGCGCTGCGAGCCGAGCACATACCAATCGAGCGCGGGCAGACGTTTGGTGCGCGTCGCTGCTAGACGGTCTTCAAACTTCCTCAGCTCGAGATCGGCACTCTTGATGACGCGGTTCGATTCCAGCGCCAAGCGTATGGCCCGTTCGAGCGTCAGGGTCTGTCCGGAAGCCGCCGCGGGCTCCTGGCAGATGCCGCCCGCCTGGAAGGCGAGCGAAGCAACTGCCATTGCCGAGACTGCGGAGCGCATGGATGCACCTCTCTCCTCCGTCTGGAGGAGAAGATAGTTTAGCAGTCCATACCTGAGGAAGAAAGCAGGTGAACTTCTCCGGCACGACGCCCGCATGCGCCAGTGTACGCCGACTGAAGGCCGGCTTAGGCGCGTAGCGCGCCGAGGGACGGCGAGCTGAAGTTCGCCGCAACACGCTAAAAGAGTGCGCCGGGAAATGGCAGAACTCCAGGCCCGCTGAAAAGCCTGGTGCAGCCAGGATTGGCCCCACTTCTGGCTATTTCAACTCCGCCATCATGCCCGGCAAGCTCCACTGCATCTGCATGCCGTTGGGGGCCCAGCCGAACTCCGCGATCATCGCCTTGCCGACGTCCTCCTGACTCTTGCCCTCGCGAATCAGACCGGCCGCGCGGTTGCGCAGTTTCTCGACATTGTTCCGATATGTGAGCAGGCCGGCCTTGTTCGTCACCGGACCGTGGCCGGGAATCACCGTGTCGAAATCGAGCTTCAGCGCTTGGTCGAGCGTCTTGGTCCACTCCACTACGCTGCCGCCACCTGGGTAGTCGATCAGAGGCGTCGTGCCTGCCATCAGGTCGCCGGTATGGATCGTGTGCAGCGCCGGGAAATAGACGATGGCGTCGCCGTTGGTGTGGCCCCGGCCGAAGTAACGCACGCGCACTTCCTTGCCGCCGAGAAACACGGAGCACTCCTCGGTAAACACCACGCGCGCGGGGGCCATGTCGGCGGGGGCGCCCGGCTGCTTGTGCTCGATTATATTGTTGCGCGCATTCACGGTCGAGATGATCTCGGCCGTGGCGAGGAACTTGCCGTTGCCGCCGCTGTGGTCGGAATGATGGTGGGTGCTCATTACGTATCTCACTGGCTGGTTGGTGACGCTCTTCACCTTCGCCGTGATGCCCTCGTAGTCCCGCTCGAACTTGTCGTCCACCAGGATTACGCCCTCACCCGTGAGATACACGGCGACATTGCCGCCGTCGCCCTCAATTTCGTACAGATCGTCCTTCACCTTGTTGAGAGTCAATTGCGGAGGCTGCCCGCCTTGATTTTGGGTGTAAGCTACCCAGCAGCCCAACAGGAGCAGGGCGCCGGCGGAAGTCCGTGCGACAAGTGTTCGGCTCATGCCTGGACACTATATCAAACTATTGCCGCCGGAGCCGCGGCGCAAGGCGCCGAGGCCCATCGCCTCCAACAGGAATTCAAAACGCGCTTCTGCACGCAGGTTGCCCAGCCGTGGCTCTACCGCCAGCCAGACTAACCAGACATCCCGCTCTTGACGGGCTTTTTCGAGCCATTCGATCGCCCGATCGTTCTGTCCGAACCCCGCGTAGACGATGGCGTGCCAGTACGGCGAGACCGGGCGCTGCGCCGAAAGCCGCTGGAGCCTCTCCAACGTCTCTCCAGCTTCCGCGTTGTTCCCCGCCTCGGCGTAGGCATGCGCCAGAGACGCGACCACGGCGGGTTGCTCGCCGCCGCACGCCAGCGCATTCTGAAACTCGATGAGAGCCTCGTCATACATCCGCATCTGCTCGCAGGCCAGACCCAGCATGTGTTGCGCGGCTGCGAATTTTGGTTCCAGTACCAGCGCCTTCCAGCAGTGCTCCTGCGCTCCCGCAAAGTCGCGTGCCAGATAACGAGCCCAGGCGGCCTCCACATTTACCGCCGGCGAGGTCGCATCCAACTCCTGCGCCCGCCGCAGCTCTTCGAGCGCGCCTTCCGCGTTCCCCATTGACGATAGATGCGACCCATACGCCCGGTGCACCGCCGCACAACTCGCGCTCAGCTCCAGCGCCCTGCGAAACTCCCCATCGGCGCTTTCCCAATCCCAGTCGAGGTACCTCTTCACCGAGGCCAGCGCCGCATGCGCTTCCGCGAGATCCGGGTCGGCTTCGACTGCCGTCAACGCCGATGTTTTGGCGCGCGCCAGCATCTCGCCGGGCGAGGCCATGTTCATCAGCGCAAACAGGCAATAGGTATCCGCCAGGCCCGCATGCGCCGTCCCACAGCCGGGGTCTTCCGATAGTGCGGCCTGGTAATATGCCATGGCCTTATGTAAATCTTCCTGGGTCAGCTTGTTCAAAAAGTACCTGGCCTGCGCACAGTGTTCGTGCGCTCGCGGGCTTATCACGGCGCCCCTGCCCGTAACAACTTCATGCACTGGCGCTATAAAGCGATAACCAAGGCCCGACCGCGTTTCGATGAAACAGGGATTTTGTGAGGAATCGCCCAGAGCCTTGCGTAGAGCATTCACCGCCGTGTTCAAATTATGGTCGAAATTCACAAACAGATCGGGCCACAGGCGATGCGTCAGCTCGGTGCGCGTTATAAAATAGCCGCGATTTCTCAACAGCAATTCCAAGATTTGAAAGGGCTTCCCCTGCAGTTTGATTCGCCGCCCGGATTGGCTCAGACTCCGGCTCTCCAGGTCGGCCTCGAAGGCGCCGAACCGCAGCTTGCGCGACACACAGGTTAACGGCGAGGAAATGACTTCTTCTTGATGTGTCGGCATGCCGGATACTTCGTCTTAACATTAGACGGCAAAACACGCAGAGGGTTATTGTCCGTAAGTTTACCAAAGGAGATTAATCGTGAAAACCGCAAAACACGTGATTATGGTTCTGATGCTGGCCGCTCTCGCGATCGGCGCGACCGCGCCACAAGCCGCCGCGCAGGTAGGGTTGAAGGGGACCTTCGACCTGCCAGTCGAGGCATATTGGGGATCCGCTGTCTTACCCGCCGGGCAATACAAGATCTCGATGAATCTGGATGCCAGCACGACTACCCGCCTCGTTTTTCTGGATGGCGAGGGCATCCACGCCATGATTCTCGCTGGCTCAGCAATCCCCGGCGAAGTCCCCGGCCACAGTTCCCTACAGCTTGAGGAAACCAACGGCGTTTACGTCGTGAGGCGGTTGGATGCCGGTATGGTGGGGCAATCGTACAGTTTTCTCGTTCCCAAGGCTGCGCACCTGAAGGCGGAGCGCGCCAGTTCGTCCACGCCGATCTCGGTTCCCGTTACCGCCAGCAACTGATGGCGAGCCCTGCACGTGGGGGGCGGTCGCCCAATGCTGGGTCCGCCCCGCTTCCTCCCTCCGCGTTTCCATCCCATTCTGCGCCATTCTCCTTGACACTCTAGGAGAGAAGCGTTAGTATCACCCTAAGGACGTCTAGGAGAGTGAATCCTAGATCCTCTAGGGAAAGATATGAACAAACCCGTCGACATCCTGCAAGGCACGCTCGACATGCTGATTCTGAAGGCCGTCTCGCTCGGGCCGCTGCACGGTTACGGCATCCTTCTGCGCATCCAGCAGATTTCGAAGGAAGCGCTGCAGATTCCGCAGGGATCTCTGTATCCGGCGCTCTACCGCCTGGAGCATCGCGGCTGGATCTGCGCGGAGTGGGGCGCCAGCGAGAATAAGCGCAAAGCCAAATACTACAGCCTGACTGGGGCGGGGCGCAGGCAGTTGAAATCCGAGCGCAAGGAGTGGAAGCGCCTGGCGATCGCCATCACAGATGTGCTGACGGCAAAGCCGGAGGGGGTGTGACATGCTGGCGCGAGTGCGATCCTGGTGGCGCGCTCTGACGCGGCAGTCGCGTCTCGAAGAGGAAATGGCTGCCGAGATGGACAGCCACATGGAACGCTATGCCGCGGACCTGGCCGCTCGCGGAGTGGAGCCCGGGGAGGCGCGGCGACGGGCGCGGGTCGAATTTGGCAGCGTGCCGGCGGCCGCTGAAGAGTGCCGCGAGGCGGTCGGCCTGCGCTGGCCGGACGAATTCATTCGAGACTTGCGTTACGCCGCACGCGTGCTGCGAAAAAGCCCCACGTTCACCGGCGCGGCGGTGGCCACGCTGGCTCTCTGCATCGGGGCGAATACGGCCCTCTTCAGCGTGGTGGATGCAGTATTGCTGCGGCCGCTGCCGTATCCGCAGCCGGAGCGGCTGTTCTCGGTGGCCCGGCATTTTCAAGGCAAAGGCTCCAACGCCTACCAGACGAATCTGTGGGGTGCGGCGTGGGAAGGAGTGCGCGATCACGCCAGTTATGTGGACGCAGCCGTGTTCAGCGATGGTTCGATGGGCGTCAACTTTGCGGCGGGAGGACGCGTCGAGTACGTCAAGCAGCAACGCGTTTCGGCGGGCTTCTTTCGTGTGCTGGGCATCGCGCCGCTCATCGGGCGAGAGTTTTCGGCGGATGAAGACCGCCAGGGCGGGCCGGCAGTCGCGGTGCTGAGTTACGCGCTGTGGAAGCGGGTCTTTCGCGCCGACCCCTCGATTGTGGGACAGGCAGTGACGTTGCGCGGCGAGCCGCACACTGTGGCCGGCGTGCTGCCCGCGCACTTTCAGAGCAGCGTTCCGGCCGACCTGTGGACGCCGCTGCGTCCTTCCCGGGAGGGCGAAGGCGGGGGATCCAACTATGCCGTGGTGGCGCGTTTGCGCTCCGGCGCGACGTGGGCGCAGGCTAACACACAGCTAGAGGCGCTGGGGGCGCCCCTCTTGCGCGAGTTCGGGCAGGACCCTTCCACGGAACACCTCCGCTTGATCTCGTTCCAGCGCGGTATGAGCGAATACGTACGCCAGCCGCTGCTGATTTTATGGGCCGCGGTAGGGCTGGTGTTGGTGATTGGCTGCGTAAATATAGCCGGACTGCTACTGGCGCGGGCGGCCGGGCGTACGCGCGAGATGGCCACCCGCATGGCGCTGGGCAGCGGCCGCGCGGCGCTGATCCGGCAAATGCTGGCCGAGAGCGTGGTGCTGGGCCTGTGCGGCGGGGCGGCCGGCGCTGTCCTAGGGTGGCTAGGAGTGAAGGCTCTCAAGGCCTTGATGCCGGCCAGTTTGAACGTATGGCAGGCAGTGGAACTCGACTGGCGCGCACTGGCTGCCACCGCTTGCGCGTCGATTGCGGCGGGCATCCTATTCGGCCTTTATCCTGCTTTGGCGGCCAGCCGGCTGGAGATCCGCGCGGCACTGGGCGAGGCCGGACGAGCCGTGGCCGGCGGACGCAACCCGTGGCCGCGCCGCCTGCTGGTGGCCAGTGAAGTGGCGCTGGGCGTGGTGCTGCTGGTGGGCGCCGGTTTGCTGATCCGCACGTTTGCCCATCTGCAGGGCCTCGATCCGGGCTTCGATGCAAAGAACATAATCACGGCGCAGCTCTCGCTGCAGGATGCGCGGTATGCGACCAACCAGCGCGTGAACCAGCTTTTCGACAAAAGCCTCACGCGCATTTGCGAATTGCCGGGTGTGGACTCGGCGGCGGTAGCCCTCAGCTTACCCTACGAGCGCGCGCTGAACACGGGGTTCAAGCGCCTGGATGGTCCGCATCCGGACACGGAATCGCAGATCACCAATATGTTCTACATCACCCCCGAGTTCTTCCGGGTGCTGCGCATGCCGTTGTTGCGGGGGCGCGTTTTCACCGCCGCGGACAGCCGCACCACGGCGGAGGTCGCGGTGGTCAGCGAAGCCTTCGTGAAGATGTACATGCGCGGCGACGATCCGGTCGGCCGTCACCTGGGCGACGACGGCGACCGGCGCGAGATTGTCGGCGTGGTCGGCGATATCCAGCAGAAGAGCGGCTGGGGAGACGGCGCACCGACGGCGGCCATGCCGGACATCTACATTCCAGCCACGCAGGTGGACGACAAGTTCATTCCACTCGTACACACCTTTTTCTCGCCGAACTGGATCGTGCGCACGGCGGGATCGCCGGAGGGCATCATCGCGGGAATGCAACGCGCTATCCAAGCGGTGGATCCGCAGCTTCCGTTTGCGGGCTTCCACAACATGGAGGACGTCCGTTACCGGTCGCTGGCGCAGGAGCGTTTTCAGGCGGTGCTGCTAGGCGCGCTCGCGGGGCTGGCGCTGCTGCTCGCGGCGGTGGGGATTTACGGATTGATCGCCAACTCGGTGGCGGAACGTACTCGCGAGTTGGGTATCCGGCTGGCGCTGGGCGCGACCGTGTCGCAGGCCATGCGCGCGGTGGCGCTGCCGGGGGTGGCGCTGGCACTGGCGGGAGTCATGGTGAGTTCCGTGCTCGCGGGATTCGCCTCGCAACTGCTGCGGCACCTGATATGGGGCGTGCGCCCGGGGGATCCGCTCACGTTTGCGGTGGTAGGGATCGGCTTGCTCGGAGTGGCTGCCGCCGCGAGCTTCTTGCCGGCGTTGCGGGTCACACGACTGAATCCGGCAGAGACACTGCGGCAGGAGTAGCTACTTTAGGCGAGCGACGCTCGCCTGGGGCAAACTTCGTTCGCCGACACAGCAAACTAGAGTTCGCTGTTGGCAGGCGAAAGCGCCTGCCCCACCTTCTTGCACAACAGTGGCACCCAGGCACTCTTTGGGAAGATATAGAAACTCCACCGGCGAGCGACGCTCGCCTGCGCTGGCAGGAGTGCCAGCGCCGCGCTACCTCACTACCACTTTGTCGGCTGCCTGGTTGTCGTACTCGTCTTCGACACGCACGGCCAGTGTGTGCTCGCCGGGCGCGACGTGGTCCAGAGTCAAATCGTAGGCCAGTTCGGGCGAATCGGAAAGCCCGGTCACCGGGGAAACCAACGTCCAGTCCCCGCCATCCAGCGAGTACTCGGCTTTCTTGATGTTGCTCAGCGCGTCGGCAGCGCTCCAGGTGGCGTGCAGCTTGCCGGCGGTTTCCGTGGCGGCCAGTTTCGCGATCTTCGGCGGCGTATTGTCAATGAGAAAAGGGTCGCTCTCCGCCGAAGTGGACAGGGCTTCCGCGGGCGGATTGCTGGGCAGGTCGGACGAGGTCACGCGTATGCGGTACTCTCCGTCGGGGAACGCGGTCGAATCCCAGCTCAAGTACTTCTCTTTCACTTTGTCCTTGAGCAGCTTCCAAGTCGTCTCCTGGACCCCACGGATCTCCACCGTGTGGATCAGCGTGTCGCCGTTGTCGTCCGCGGCGGCCCAACGCGCGCCGATGAAGCCCTTGGCGTATTGCATGGAGGGCGTGCCTAAGTCGAGCGACAGCGTGGATGAAGACGCGGACGGGGCCTTGCCGATAGGCGGCAGGGTGAGCGTCTGCGAGGGCGTCAGCGTTAGGGACGGCGCCGGGAATTTGTAATTGGCCGGCGTAATTTCGATCGCCTCGATGCGCGGGGGCACGTTCCGTTGCAGATAGGCTACATCCACGGATTCCAGCTCAGGCGATTGCGCGCCGCCCGCTGCCAACGTCGCCTTGCACTGTATGAAACGCGCCGGAGGCGAGGTGATGCGATCTCCCTTGGTGGATGTGATGGGCGCCGACCACACGCTCCAGTTCTTCTGCGGCTGGTCGAGGTTCCCGCTGCGCGTGGCGATGGCAATGCTCCCACCCCGCAGGTTGGCTTCAAAGCTCAGCCGGCCCCATTGCGAGAAGAAGCCCGCATCGAACACATCGCTTTCGAGCGAGCCTTCGTGCGCCAGGCCGGGACCGATCCGATAGATCTTGCCTACGTTGCCCGAAGCTGCGTACAGCGTGCCATCGGCGCCGCTTTGAAAAGCGGTGATCTGTGTGCAGGGCGCGTTAACCAGCGTGGTGTACAGCACGTCGGAGTCGATACGATAGATGTAACCCTTGTTGCCGGACCCCAGCAGCGCGTGCCCCTGCGCATCGAAAGCAATGGCGTAGATGACATCCTGGGCGTGGCTCCAGACTTTTTGCGGATTACCGCTGGGATCGATGCGATAGACGTCGCTCCCGGTTACCGATATGTTGCTCGAAGGGTTCAATGTTGCCGGCGGCGGCGCCGGTGCGCGGAGCTGCGGTTGGGTGCCGGGCGTGGCGGGAGCGGGCGCCGGCGCAGGGGGCGGAGGTGGCGGCGGCGCCGCAGAACCCTGCTTGCTGCCCACACCGGCTGCATAGATAGAGCCGTCCTTGGCCACCGCCACGGCAGTGACTTCCTTCTTGCTCATCTGGTACAGTACGAAGCCTTGGCCTGAGGGCGACACGCGCACGACCAGCCCGCCGGGATCGGTACCCAGAATAACGTTTCCAGCCTGGTCCACGGTCATCGACCGGACGTGCGTCTCGTCGCTCTGGAAAAAGACGCTGCCGTGACCGTCCGGCCGGACGCGGTGAACCGCGCCCTGGTCTCCGGTAGCCACGAACAAGTCGCCTTCTTTGTTGAACGCTAAAGCCCAGATGTACTTCGTGTGAGGCTCGTAGAAGACCTCGATTTTGCCGTCCGGCGAGAAGCGGTAGACCTTGCCGTCGGGAGCGGTGGCCACGTACACCCGGTCCCGGGAATCGATCGCGATGGCGGGAATCTGCAGGCCGTCCAGCTCGGCCAGCGTCTTCTTCTCGCCTTTGGGGGATAGCCGGTATAGCTTGGCGCCGGGACCGCCTCCCGCATACACGTTGCCTTTGGAGTCGCGCGCCAGCGCCCATAGGTAGGCCGACGAAGTATCGTAGACTTCGCGGAACTCGGGCGCCAGCGTCACCAGGCCGTCGCTGCGCAGCGACAGATCCTTGAGGATGCCCTTCTCGAAATTGGCGTATTCGCTCTGGGTCCAGGTGCGGGTCTGGCCCGCGTGGCATGGCAGTGCGAGGATAATGAGTCCATAGAGTAGAACGGGTAGGCCTGTCCTACCCGGCATTTTATATTGCATTGTCAGTGGTATCTGCTCCCTTACTTCACAGTGATCTTGAGTGAGTAACTGCCGGTGATGACGTAATCGAACGGTAGGGCCATCTGCTCCGAGGCGCTCTCCGGAGAAGTGATCAGCGAGCGGTTGGAAGCACGCCCGGCCTGCATCACATTCAAGACCGACGCCGGGAGGCTGGGCAGAGTCTTATCGTCGTAATAGGCCGTGGGGCTCGATTCCAAAAGCGATACATACAATTTGTTATTGCTGCGCTCCTGGTTGATGAGCGAGACCGTCTGCGGCAGATCCATGTAGTGGTTCATCATGCCGGCCATGCTCTGCATGCGGTTGATGGTCTCGGCGTCGCTCAACAGGATGCGGTGCTCGCCCTTCGCCAACCCGGCGGGTATTTTGACAGTGAAATCGCGCTCGATGCTCTCGCCGCGGTAGGGCCGCACGAACACCTTCACCGGCACATCCTCGCCGGCGCGCACCTCTGGAGTGGCCGCCCAGGCATTCTCAATGCTGGCCACGCGGCGCTCCGGAAGCAGGTCCACGGTCACGCTGACCCGCTTGATGCTGGGCGGATTCACCGCATTCAGATACAGACGGTTGAACTTGTCGCCCCACCACCCGGCCAGCAGCATGGGCGCGGGCATGGGCATCTCGCCGGAGGCTTGCATGGTCGAGAGCGACAGGCTCGGCCCGCTGTTCAACTCCACGTTGCCGCTCAGCCGGTAAGTAGCCTCGTCCACGAATTCGTTCAACTCGGAGATGGAATTGAACAGCGTGACCATCATCAGGTATGGCGTCCACTTCTGCTGTACGAAAACATTAAAGCGGAAGGCCTTGTCGCTGCGCACCGCACCGTTCTCCCCCAACGAGCGCACATCGACGGTGACCGGGATCATGTCCGACTCCTGGCCCAGCACGCCCATGATGCCGCTGTGGCGGTCCTGATGCAGCGCACCTACGATGTCTGTGGCATTGGCGAACTTGTTCGGCTGGAATTGCGAGGCCAGCGTCATCAGGACTTCACCCTTGCTCATGGGCATATCCACCGGCCCGAGATTGAAGAACGGATGCCCGAACGCCAGCACGCGCTGCCCGTCGTTGTAAGTCACGGTGCCCAGGCCAGTGATGCTCATGTCGCCGGAAACAAGCACGCCGGCAACCGGATCGCCCGGGTGCAGCGAATTCTGCCAGCCGGCCACGGGCTTGGCGGTATAGGTCGCGCTCGCGGCGCCGCCGCCTTGCACCGCCGTGATACCCAGTTGCTGGAACAGCGGACCGAAATTGCGCAGCACGTTTTCCGCGAAACCGGCGAACATCAGCGGGGTCTCGATAGGCACCATCATAGGCAACTGCTGCAGCAGGTTGGGCGACGCGCCCGCGGCCACCGCTCGCGCCAACAGGTCACCGGGCACCGGCGCTGCGCTGCGCACCGCGACTTTATCGGGCGTCCGGGCGTCGGCCGGGCGCGATTGGTCAAGATCGTTGATCTCCAGCATCAACTCGGCGGGTGTAATTCCGCAGATGGCATCCGGCGAAAACACGCTGAGCCGCAGCGCCACCGCGCCCAGCAGCTTGCCATCGATGTAGACCGGGCTGCCGCTCATACCGCCGGCCACGTTCGTGCGCACGGCTTTGCCGCCCAGCTTCGCCAGGATGATGTCCTGCCGCGGTCCCCACTGGTTCTTCCACAACCCGATAATCTCGACGGGTATCGGTTCGGGCTCCGTGCCGGAAAAGACCGTCCAGGCGGTGCCCTGCATGCCGGGCCGCAGGTCGGCGGTCTTGAAGATCTCTACTTTGCCGATCTGGGGACGCTGCGGTGCGGGATCGTCAGCGAACAAGGGGAAAGCCAGGGCCGCGATACACGGCAGCATCGCGGCGATTGGGTGCTTCATTTCTTTCAGGGACTCCGTTACAACCATTGTACTATGGCGGCGGCAGCGTCCCGGCGCGGGGTGGTCGACGGATCCCGATGAACCGTGGCCCGTCCCGTGACCGCCATTTGCCAGCCTGCGAATTTGACGTTGCGGCCGGAGTGGGGTAGGATGTGATTGCGGGGTGGAGCAGTCTGGTAGCTCGTTGGGCTCATAACCCAAAGGTCGGTGGTTCAAATCCACCCCCCGCAACCAATCCATTCATAATGGGTTCCGGTAGCCGGTAGCTGATGCTCACCTCCAAGTCCTGGGGCATCAGCTTCACCTCTCCAACCAACGTCCGAAGGAGTTGCTTCCGCTCAGCTTGGCCACCTTGGCGAAGCAGTTTGTCCGCTTGACGTCGGTAGTCCATTGCGGTCGCTGCGTCAAGCTGGGGCGGGCCACTGACATTTCGGCCGGCCGCCACCAGCACCTCCCTCTCGGCATGAAGCACCCGAAGCCGGGTGTTCGCCCAGTTCGCGTCGTTTAGCCCCTCCTCGACGGCGCGGCGTATGTTCTCGACCTTGCGGTCAATGGCGGCAATCTGCTCGGACGCGTCCGGCCTGAAACCGGTGGAAGCCGCCCAGATCTGTCGTAACTCCTTGTTTACCGCACGCGTAAACTTCTGCGGGTCGGCGCACAAATCAAGCACGCCCCGCAGGCCGCTAAGGACCTCAGATTCGACCTGAGCTTGAGGCACATACACCCCAGGGCCGCAACCCATCCCACGCCGATAGGGCTGGCTTCCACACACGTAGTAGAAGCGGCCATCCGTGTGGAAGCCGATCATGTTCGCACCGCAGCGACCACAGCGGAATAAGCCACCGCTCAGGAGGTACCGCGACGTGCGGCTCCTGTGGGCTCCGGCATTGAATTGTTTCTTGCCACCTATCGAGCGGCGCACCTCGGCAATTCTCCTGGCCTCATCTTCGGTGATGAGCGCTTCGTGCGCCCTAGCCACCGTGACCCATTCGTTTGCGGGCCGCTCCCGTCCGGTCTTCGTGTGTACGTTCCACACGGCGTATCCGCAGTACTGCATGAGCACGCTCGGCTGCAATAGGGCGTGCCAGGTCGAGATTCCCCAGTACTGCTTCCGGCGGCCAGGAATTCCGGTTTTCTCGCAGAAGCGACGAAGTTCCTCAAGCGATGCACCATTGCCGGCGAGTTCCACCAGGCAGTGTCGTGCCCATTCGTGCATCGGACGTCCCGCGATAATCGTGTTGTCCGGCACCCAGATGATCTTCACAAGCGGGCGACCTCGTTTCACCTCGCCCCGCTGGAGGCTCTCCGCGCGGTAGCCGAAAAGTGGCTGCCCTCCGTTCTTGAAGCACCAACCGGTTTCGGCGTCGCGGGTCTGTACATTCGCGCGGCAGCCCTTGCGGGTGTGGAATGCGACCTCTTTGCTGTACGCTTCGTTCTTAGCGAAGGTAATCGCTTCCATGTAGACCCCGGCGGCGGTGTCTTCGTCTACCCGCGGCTCAGTAACGGAGATCACCTCCACGCCGGCGCGGCGAAGTTCCTGCTTATCACTCTTGGCCGTACTGCTGTCGCGGCCGAACCGCGAGAAATCATGTACGATGATCATGCAGATTCCCGGGTCTGCACGGGCGCGCTCAATCATGCGATGAAATTCGTGACGCCTTGCTTGGTAGCGATAAGCGCTGGCGGCCTCCTGGAACTCGGCCACAATTTCGATCCCGTGTGCTTCTGCGTAATTGCGTATTTCGCGCAGCTGCTCGGGAATCGATAGTCCGCGCTCCTCCTGTTTGCCGGTGGAAACACGCGCCCAGGCGAAGGCCTTCCTTGGCGCTTCGTCGGGAACGCACGATCCGGCGTGCGGTTCTCCCATCAGAGAATGCAATAGATGTCCTATGTCGCTCATGTCGTGTCACCTCGGTCGTGGAGACCGTCCGGCGCCACGAATGGTACCACAGAAGAAGAGGGAACCGTGACGCCAGGCCGCGCGTTAGTCCGGTCTGTGGCCACATCAGGGTGATCGCTAAGATACGCAAGCGCCACGAATCGCGCCAGAACCCGCTCGGCAGCCTCGTGTTCGGAGGCCGCAATGGTTTCAGACGCTATCATCCTCCGGATCGCGACCTTCGATTTGCTGGCTTGTTTTGCCATTTGTACTGCCCGATAACTGGCACTGTCTCAACTGGTAATTAACTCCCCCCGAATTACGTGGAAGAAGCAATCACTTCTGGGTTGAATGGGTGATCGGATTTGACACGGCCGGTTTCGCTGGTCCACCTGTGCTCGGAACTGGGTCCGTATCCAACGGTCGTGAAGCTGTCCTCGGCCATCGTGGAAGTAACCGGCAGGCCGGACGCCGGCCCATCTGTGATGGCCCGCCTCCGTCCGCGCGGCTGGCATAGCGCACCCGAGCGAAGGCACAGCTCAAACTGTTCTTCATCAACGCGGACGGTCCCTGCGATGCGGGCCACGCAATCGGACGGGATCTTTCCTTGCCTGATCCAGAGATAGACTGCATCAACGGAAACCCTGAACCTGTCGGCTATCTCGCTTACCTTTGCATATCTCGGCGTCATCGGCACGACCTCGTAGTTTCATCAAACCGCGCCAACACGGTAAGAGGTCAAGATCCAAAATGAGGTAGGAAGGCGGTAGGAAACGGTAGGAAAGGTAGGAAAATCATTCTGGGCGTCGTTTGCGCGGCCTTTTCTTTAGCTGAGTGGTCCCGCTGAGGACGTCTTCGATTCGCACGGACATCACGGACTGATCCTTTAAGCGGTTGTTGCGCCAATCCTGGAAATCAGCAGTGTACACGCGCGCCGAATACTTGATGTCTGCCAAGGTGGCGTTAGGATGTGCCGCAAGAAACGCCTGGAGGCCCTCTTCCCGACTACTTGCCGGATTCGAAACGGGTGTGGGTCGGCCGCACCTCGGCGCTGACGGTTCCGCAGGGTTCGAGTCGACTCTGAAATGCCCATGGAGGTCGGCCTCTGCATGGAGCAACAACGAGCAACATTCCGGCCGGAATTGTTCCCAGGCGTCATCGTTTGCCCTTTTGTCCATCGCTTCCAGCCGCAGTTGGCCAAGGGCGTTGTCCGCTCGCTTGGCACGAGCGTCTCTAGGGAGGACTTTGCTAATTGCTTGGCCTTCCCAATGTAGGCATCGTGCTTCTAAGCGACATCCAAGCTCGCACAACAACCGCCTAACTGCGCGACATTCAAGCGAATCCCCGAGGATGTCGCTGACCCGTTGTGATTCCTCGCGGATGAAGACCTCCGTGTCGTACCGCAACCAGCCTGCATAAGCCCGGGCGCGCGGCCTGTCGTCGATGGTACGTAGGCATGCGCGGGCGCGGGAGTCCAGAATTGCTACGTACATCTCAATCCGTCTTTGGTCACAAGCACTAGGCCTCGTGGGATCGGTGAGCCACTCTTGGTCGCCAGAAACGGTCCTCGTGGGATCAGTGAGCCACTCCAAATAGTCAGATTTGATTTGGCAGACCTCCGCCGCGATTTGGTCGGGATCAGAAAGAGAGATCCACATCGATTTCAGCTCTGTCTGTCTGTATTTGTTCGTGAGGCCGCACGGCCTACCTAGTGCGGTCCAACGACAAGGCCTTCGAGTTGGAGTCTTGCGTCCCCTTCCATCTGAGATGCCAGGCCAAACACGCCGATCGCATCGGCCGCTTGCTGCTTCGTAATCTACTTTTAATAATCGGTTTCGGCATTCGCAACTTCTCAGAACCCGAGGTCATGTCCGCCGCTTGCGCGAAGGGCTCAGGCGCCGCCTGCGCTCTCGAGGCTTGCACATCAGATAATCGCGGATTGCGTCACGATGGATTTTCCACGGTTTGCCGACGCGCCGGCCCACCAAGTCGCCTCTGCGCAAAAGTTCGACGACCGTCCGCGGGTGAAGGCCCATATATTCGGCGGCTTGCACGACAGAGAACACATCGAGCTGATTTACGGGCGTTTGCGATTTGATCGCCACGGGTTTTCCTCCCTTCCGATATAGTACAGCTATCTGGCCTAGATAGTGCTTGCTTTCTGCCGCGATTCGGCGCAAACTTCAGTGGAGTCGCGGAGAATCACACCTCTCGATGACTCCACGGGAGAAAAGAGCGTCATGGCCGATACTCTGCTCACGGTTCCACGCGTCGCTGGGCCGCCCGCTGCACCGGCTCGAACTTCGGAAATAATACCGGCCGCGCCGAACCTTCCGGCCATGTCGGCCCACCCGACGAAATCAGGAGAGCGAATGAAAAAACACCAGCGACTCCCAATACGCCGGCTGCCAACGCGGGCGGAATCTGAAGCGACAATCGATGAATTATTCGGCGAGCCGCGCGAAGTTGCCGCGATCCCGCAGTTTACCGGGCGGCCTGGCGCCAAGTAGTCGTCGTCGCCGACCAGCATGCCAGTCGGCGTTCGCAGCGTTGTGCATGTTGGCAGATGTCTCTATGGATCGCCTCACAGCCAATGCCTGGAAGGTGGTCTCCTACATCGCCGTACGTTCGATCGCAGACGATCCAGCATCGCGGCAGGCTCACGTGAGCCACACATGGGACGGCACAATGGTCGTCATCAGCCTGAGGGAGTTTTCCGAGGGCGTCCGCATTAAGCGGAAGTGGAGAGACTACGGAACGGGTCTGAGCAAAAGCTCGGTTGCCGGGGCGCTCAACGAAGCGGAGCGTGTTGGAGTGCTGGTTCGCCAGCGCGGCCGCCGCGGTGCGAACAATAGGTCCATGGCGAGCAAATACGGAATCAACTGGCGCCAAGTCCGGGAGTGGGATGCCCTGAGGATGTCCAGTAGACGGACACGGGGTGTGCGGTAGCCGGACACTTACCGCACCAGACAAGCCCGCATCCTCATTTCTTTCAGGGAAATAG
>Ga0181523_10000413_pt1 | contig 47972 bp, 43 predicted proteins | sample PEATcosm2014_Bin_43_FD_119752 | JGI IMG/M metagenome (GOLD analysis project Ga0181523, IMG submission 119752) | Peatland microbial communities from MTU Mesocosm Facility, Houghton, MI, USA - PEATcosm2014_Bin05_30_metaG | ecosystem: Environmental > Terrestrial > Soil > Wetlands > Peat | place... | reverse complement strand
TTTCTGTGGCACTTTCCGTCGATTGGTCTCCCACCCTGCGCAAAGAACGCGCAAGGATGGGCCACCCGCCTCCCGGACGTTATCCGGCACACTGCTCTGCGGAGTTCGGACTTTCCTCTGTCTCGCGACAGCGGCCGTCCGGTCCGGCTGCCAACCAATTCATTATAGTGCAGGCCGGTAATGTGGGCGGGAAACGAGCATTTCTCTCACTCCATCTCTTTGGGTGCGAGCAGAAACGGATACGCCAGCAAGGCCAGGCCGACCAGCAAGGGAATTAGTCCGGCCAGATAAACCGGTTCATCGCGCACCAATCCGCGGAGAAGAATCATGACACCGATGCCCACCGCGGTCGTGACCAAACCGCCAATCTTCAGGCCCTCCAGGCGGCGTTTTACGGCGAGTTTGTCCTGTTCGCGCAGCAGTTCCAACGTCGTCTTGGCCGCTTCCCCTGAACTCTCCGCGATCTTTTTCATCATGTCGCTCTTGTAGTACGCTTCTCGCTCTTTGCGCCGCGCCTCCGACCATGAGGCGACGCCCAGGAAAGAAAACAGGGCAATGCTCCCTACGACGGGTATTGCGACCGCTACGACCCCGACCGCGTTGCTGTCTATATCGAATATCATTGTCGGCTCCTCGCACTTCTTGTGCTTTCGTTCGGTAGGACCGGACCTGCGCTGTTCCGGTTGCACTTTTTTCGTCGCGGTGCCATTTTTAAAATAATGCAACCGTCCGCCGCGGGATCGTGTCGTACCTTATGAGGCGGAGTCCAGAGTGGGAATGAACGCGAGCGCGAGCGACGATCAGGCCGATGTCGAGAGAGTCCTGGCTGGCGACATTTCTGCCTTTGAAGGGATCGTCCGGCGCTGGCAGGGACCGCTTATCAACCTGGCCTACCGCTTCTGCCGCGATCGTGGACGCGCCGAGGAGATGGCGCAAGAGGCCTTTCTGCGCGCCTACCGCGCGCTCGCCCAGTGGCGCAAGGATGCGGTCTTTTCCACCTGGCTCTTCGCGCTGGCGACGAACCTTTATCGTTCGGAGCTGCGCCGCATTCCGGCGCGAACTGTGCCGCTCGAAGACATCGCCGAGCCCGTGGATGCGCGCGCCTCCGACGGAGGTCTCGAAGACCGCGACCGGGATTTGGCAGTGCGGCGAGCGGTTGGCGTTCTGCCTCCGAAGTATCGCGAGGCCTTGATTCTTTTTTATTTCCACGACATGGACGTGGCCACCACGGCGCGAAGCCTCGGCCTGCCTGAAGGCACGGTCAAGGCGAGATTGTCTCGCGGACGGGAAATGTTGCGCGGCAAACTTCCGCAGCTATCCACGGTGCCGCGCCTGAAGGAGGCCTAATGAACCGCTTGATTGGACAAGACGAGGACGAGTTGAATCGCATTCTTTCCCGGGAGGACGAAATCCTCCCGTCGTCGGGCTTCGCCGTTTCCGTCATGGATGCGGTGCGGCGCGAGGCTGCCGCCCCGCCGCCCATCCCGTTCCCCTGGAAGCGCGCTATGGCCGGCCTGGTGGTTGGGGGCTTGGCATTGGCGATGGTTTTGGTGGCGGTCATTGTCGCCCTGGTCCAGCCGGGGAGAGAAGCAGCGGCCGCACAGTTTTCCATACCCTTGCCGTCCGCGTTGTCGTTGGTCCTGCGGGGGAGCATTGAGTCTGCGGCGATTTGGACTGTGCTGGCGCTCCTGCTGGCTTTTGTCTCGGTGAAACTCTCAATGCGGATTGCTCTCGGCAGGGCATGAAGCTTCCTGGTGGAGAGCCGGGCGTCCCCGCCCGGCCCGCCCGGACTGGACGGGCGAGACGCCCGTCGCTCCACATAACACGTTCGATCTGTGAATACTTTTCGAATGCTTTTCGGCGAGAGTCCGCGCCCTTCGTCCTGCTAAACTCATGGGGAGAAATTCGCGCTCCCGCAGTCCTGGGAACCGCGGTGAGAAGCGCAAGTCGCGAAGCATAAAGACTGACCAATGAACGTCACCGAGGCCATCAAGATCGCGCTCCTGTCGTTGTGGGCGAACAAGCTGCGCTCCGCGCTCACCTTGCTCGGCGTGGTCATCGGAGTCGCCGCCGTCATTGCGGTCGTCACCTTCGTCAACGGCATCAATGGCTATGTGGCGACGAAGATTTTCAATCTTGGCGCCGACGTTTTCATCGTCTTCAAGAATTCACCCGCCGTCACCAACATCGACAAATTCCTCGAAGGCGAAAAGCGCAAGAACCTGACCATGGAGGACTACGAAGCCGTCCTCGAAGCCTGCAATCGCTGCGAATGGGTGGGAGCCTCGCTCTATAACGCCAGCGGACACGTCAAGTACGGTGAGCAATCTATCAGCGATACGATAGTCCGCGGCTTGACGCCTTCCATGGTGCCGATTCTCGATATCGACCTCACGGCCGGACGAATGATCAACGATATCGATGTGCGCAACAATTCCGCCGTCATCGTCGTCGGACCCGACATCGTGGATAACCTGATGCCCGGCGTGGATCCCATTAACAAGGAGGTCCGTATCGACGGCTGGGTCTATCGCGTGGTCGGCGTCGGCAAACGCAAGGGCAAGACGCTCGGCATGAGCATGGATAACTACGCGCTCATGCCGATCACAGCGTTTGAGAAACAGAATGGTTCGCACCTGGATATCCATATCTCGGGCAAGGCGGCGGCCAGCGGCGCCGGATTCGACGAAGCGATGGACGAAACGCGCGCCGTCCTGCGCGCCCGCCGCCACGTCCACCCCGGCGACGAGGATAATTTCGACATCGAGACTAACGACAGCCTGCTCAGCATCTGGTCGAACTTCAGCGGGACATTTTTTTACGCCATGATCGGGATCGCCGCCATCTCTCTGGTGGTCGGCGGCATCGTGATCATGAACATCATGTTGGTTTCGGTGACGGAACGGACGCGCGAGATCGGCATCCGCAAGGCCATGGGCGCGCGCCGCAGTGACATCCTGCTGCAGTTTCTGATTGAGTCTGTCACGTTGGCGCTGCTCGGCGGCGCGATCGGCGTGCTGTTCGGCATTGCCATCGCCAAGGGCGTCACGCTCGCCATTGGCATGCCCTCAGCTATTAAACTCTGGGCAGTACTGGCAGGAGTAGGAGTGGCGGCCAGCGTTGGAATTTTTTTCGGAGTGTACCCCGCCAAGCGCGCCGCCGTGCTCGACCCGATAACCGCGCTACGGTTCGAAACCTAAGAGCGTGAACCACAGAGGACACAGGGTTCACAGAGGGAAGCCTTTTGAAATGGATTTTCCCGGCGCTCTCTGCGTCTCGGCGGTTAAGAGGTTGTGAAGCCATGCAATTCAAAGGCGAACTCGGCGAAGGCCTGAACATGGCGGTGGACACGATCCGCAGCAACAAAATGCGATCGTCGCTGACCGTGCTCGGCATTGTGATTGGAGTCGCCGTTGTCATCGGAATTTCGTCGATCGTGCGCGGCCTGAACGACAACGTAAGCCAGGTCATCACCAGCCTCGGTTCCAATATCATTTTCGCTTTCCACATCGAGCCCTTCACCTTCGGCCGTCCCACGGAGGAGATGCGTACCCGCAAGGAACTGACCTACGACGACGCCATGGCGATGCGGGATCTGCCGCACGTGAAAGCGGTCACCACCGGCGTGCGCTATGCCCGCCCGGAACTCGGCACCGGCTCCTACACCGTCAAGTACAAAGACCGCAAGGCCAAGCGGAGCATTCTCGAAGGCGACACGGCTTCCTATAAAGATGTCATCGACGTCGCACTCGACTCCGGCCGCTGGTTCAGCGATATCGATGAAGACCGCCGCGCCCCCGTCATCATCATCGGCCACGATACCGCGGAAGAACTTTTTCCGAGTGAGCAGCCGCTGGGCAAAGAGCTGGACATCGAGGGCCAGCTGTTTACTGTGATCGGCGTCGCGAAAATCCGCAAGAGTGTGTTCGGTGGAGGAAAGAATCCGGATGACAACATCGTTTTTTTCCCGCTCAGCACATTCCGCAAGCTGCACCCCGAACTGAAGCAGTACTGGATCAGCGTCAAGGCCACCTCGCACGATGACATGCCGAAAGCCATGGACGAAATGCGCGAGTTGCTGCGCCGCCGGCGGAGGGTCCCGACCGAGAAGCCGGACAATTTCGCCGTCTTTACCCAAGACTCGCTTTCCGACGTGTGGAATCAGATCACGGGTATGATCTTCGTCTTCATGTTTGCGGTTTCGAGCGTGGGCTTGATCGTGGGCGGAGTAGGCGTGATGAACATCATGCTGGTTTCGGTGACCGAACGCACCCGCGAAATCGGAGTGCGCAAAGCCATGGGCGCCCGCAAGCGCGACATTCTGGTGCAATTCACGCTCGAAGCCGTCATGCTCACGGCCGTTGGCGGAGTGATTGGCCTCTTGCTGGGCGCGCTGATCACCGCCATCGTCCCAGTCGCGTTTCCCTCGCTTCCGGCCACCATGTCGATGTACTGGTCGATGTTCGCCTTCGTAGCCTCGGCCGCGGTGGGACTCATCTTCGGCATCTATCCCGCGTGGAAAGCGGCCAATCTCGATCCCATCGAGTCGCTGCGCTACGAGTAAGATATTGCTGATGCCGCCATTGACAGCAAGAGTCTTACTCGAAGCTGTGGCCGCGATCGGAACCCTCGGCAGTCTGTTTTTTTATTTCCTGTCCACGCTCGCGCTCGCCAGTTTCCTTCGCGACCGGCGCAAAAAACTAAGCCAAGCGCAGCTGCCAGAAAGCCAGCTCCCTCCAGTTTCCATCCTCAAGCCGTTGAAAGGCGTCGATCCCGAAATATGGGAGAGTTTCTGCAGCCATTGCGAACAGAACTTTCCGCAATTTCAAATTCAATTGCTCTTCGGCGTCAGCGATCCCGCCGACCCCGCTAGTGGGGTTGTGCGCCAACTGCAGGCAAAATATCCCAACCTCTCAATCGAACTGATCGTGTGCGATCGCATTCTGGGACCAAACATCAAAGTCAGCAATCTGGTGCAGATGCTGCCCGCGGCGCGCCACGAACTCCTGCTGGTGAATGACAGCGACATCCGTGTCCCTACAGATTATTTGCGCAAGGTGCTGACGCCGCTCGCCGACTCCTCTGTCGGGCTGGTGACTTGCCTCTATCGTGCTGTCGCCGGCCCGACGTTTGGGTCGCGCCTCGAAGCATTGGGCATCAGCACCGACTTTGTACCTGGCGTTCTGAGCGCGAGATTCATCGAAAAAGGATTGCGCTTCGGACTGGGCTCTACGCTGGCGTTTCGCCGCTGCGACCTCGAAGCCATCGGCGGCTTCGAAGCACTGCTGGATTATCTGGCCGACGATTATGAACTCGGCCGGCGCATTGCCGCCACCGGAAAGCGAGTCGAACTCAGCGCCGCGACCGTCGCGACATTTCTGCCCGCCTACACGCTACGGCAGTTCTTGCGCCATCAACTGCGCTGGTCGCGGACCATCCGCGACGCCCGCCGCTGGGGATACGCAGGACTGCTTTTCACCTTCGGCCTGCCATGGGCATTGGTAACGCTGCTAGCGGCCCACGGAGCCGCGTGGGCGTGGATGCTATTCGCTCTGACAGTCGCTATGCGATTGGCGGTAGGGCTGGTAACTGCGGTGAGCGTGCTCGATGATCGTCAGATATTCCGCAACGTTCTCTTGCTGCCGCCGCGGGACTTGATTGCGCCCATCGTCTGGGCCGCAAGTTTCATGGGCAACCGCATCCACTGGCGCGGCGATGATTTCGATCTGACAGACGGGCGACTTACTATTGCGAGGCCGCCGTCGGCTGATTGGAAAAAATAATCTTGCCGCCACGTCGTGCCACCACATAGCTCGTCAATCCGTCCAATGCGGGCGGATCCTCCCGTTCGGCCCACAGAAAAACGCGCTGGGAGCCCTTCCACATTTCGACAAACGATGCCTGCGTCTCGAAAACTCTAGGGGCTCCCGGAAACTGCGTGCCATACCACATGTTTCCGCCCGGCGTGCGCAAACTGTGCAAGGGAATCCCGGTGTAGAAATTCAGCGAAGACGCATTTTCGTAGAACCCTATCACCACGATCTGATCACCCGGCCGGTATTGCTGGCGAATCGCCATCGCCAGGTCTTTCGACGAAAGAATCGGAGAGAAGATGCCGAATGCAATCCGCACGCACGCGAGCACTACGATCATCATCGCCACCAGCGCGACATTTCCCGCGCCCGCCCGCCCGCGACGGCGCAGAACAAAGTTGGCCAGCGTTCCCAACAGAAATGCCAGCGAAAAGCCGAACAGCGGCACACGGAATGCCCCCATCGCCTGTGGGGTCAGATCCAGAAAGTGTCCGAACGAGAGCGCGTAGTCCTGCGGATTTTTCCGCAGCAGGTCTGACAGATCCGTGCCCGCAGTCGGCGTCTTCGAAAAGAAGAACAAGGCAAAGCCAACCACCGCGATGACGACGCCGACCGCCAGCAACACCGCCGACGAAATCCTTCCCTGGCGCCGCTCCCGGCTATCCGCGGCGGAGGCTCGCTCCCGTTGCAGCCATCCGCCAACCAGCAACGCCATCCCCGGAATCGCCGGGATGGTGTAGTATTCCTGGCGCGTCGAGAGGCTGAAGAAGCCCACGATCACCACGTTCCACAGGAAAAACATCAGATACGCGCGCTGTCGCCGCGTCATCTGCGCCTGGAATTCGCGCCACCGCCGCGGCACTTCCCGCAGCGACTGCGGAAGAAACACAGTCCAGGGAATCAGCCACAAAACCAGCAAAGCCCAGAACAGCAGCAGCGGAACCTTGTCGTAGTCGCGCGGAACGCGCCGGTTCAGGAAACGCAGGATGTGCTCATTGACGAAGTAGAACCAGAGAAATCCGTGCACGTTTCCCTGCGCGGGATTTCGCAGCGCTGCCAGAATATGCCAAGGAGCAGCGACCGCAAGAAATACCAGCGTGCTCGACAGCAGGCGCAGCTTTAACAAGTGCCGCAAATTTCCCGTCAGCAGCAGATAAAGCCCGATCGCGCCGATGGGAAACACCAGCCCGATCAGTCCTTTGGTGAGTACGTTGAGCGCGCACACTGCGGCCAGTCCCCAGCACGCCCAGCGCGCCGGTTTCGGTTGCTCCAGCGATGCCAGAAAAAGCCAGAACGTTAGGGTCAGCCACAAACCCACGGCCACGTCGGGAATCAGAAAGCGTGTGAAGAGAAACGGTCCAAGCGCGGACGCCAGCACCAGCCCGGAATCGAATCCGCCTTCGCTGCCCAAAGCCCAGCGCCCCAGACCGTACGTGGAGAGAATCATCGCCAGCACGCCCAGCATCAGCGGAAGGCGCGTGCTCCACTCGCTGACGCCGAACAGCATGTAACTCGTCGCCACGCCCCAATACATCAGCGGAGCCTTTTCCAGGTAGCGGACGCCGTTCGCGTACAGCGTCACCCAGTCGTGCCGCAGCAGCATTTCGCGCGCCGCCTCGGCGTGCACGGTGTCAGCGTCGTCGAGCAAGGCGGGACGCGAAAGTCCGGTCATGTAGATGACCGCCCATAACACGATCAACACCAGAACGGAAATGCGCCAGTCCGAAATAAACCGGTCCGGACGGGTTATCGTCGGAGGAATCATTGTTGAGGGGATCGTTGCCGGATGGCTCGCGCCGCCAACTGTCGACAGTTCAGGATTGGACGCGGCGCGAGAATTCATCGTGAAACTGTCCATTATACGGGAGCGGGAACCGCCTCAGTCCGCCGCGGCCCCGCGGCCCACACGAGCGCCGGCCACTTCGCGGTAAATCTCAAGAATTCTCGACACTGAACTGGTCCAGGAAAATCGCTGCGCTTGCTCATAACCGCGTTGCTTCATCCGCTCGCGCAACGCCGGGTCGAGGAGCGCGCGCTGCAAGCCTCGCCGGATCTCAAACACGTTTTCCGGATTCACCAGCAACGCCGCGTTTCCCGCCACTTCCGGCAGGCTCGAAGTATTTGAAGTGACCACCGGAGTCCCGTGGGCCATGGCTTCGAGTGGCGGCAATCCGAATCCTTCGTAGAGCGACGGAAACACAAAAATTTTGGCGACATCGTAAAAAATGCGCAGCACTTCGATGGGCACGAATCCGAGAAAGCGCACGTCGTGCTGCACGCCGCTGCGCACCACCGTCCGCCGCAGCCGCGGATGGCTCGAAAGATCGTCGCCGATGATGATCAGCTTCAGATCCTGGAACTGCTGCTCTTTTTGCAATTCGCTCTTGAGCGCAGAAAACGCTTCAATGATGCGCACCACGTTCTTGTGCGGCCGAATCGCGCCCGCGTACAAAATGAAGGGATGGTTCACCTGATAGCGCTGGGCGATCAGCTCGCGATCCGCGTCCGAGGCATGGCCGTGCAGAAAACGCTCGTCAATCGCGTTGTACACGACCTCGATGCGGGCATCCGGAATGGACAGCAACTTTTCGATTTCGTTCTTGGTGAATTGCGACACCGCGATCACACGCGCCGCATTGCGCAACACACGCCGCGTCAGATAGAAGTGCAGGCTGCGCCGCAAGGTGGAAGCGTCGCGCGATCCATACATGTGCTCCAACAGGTCGTGCACCGTAAGAATATAAGGACAACCAAGCCCGCGCGGAACCCAATACAGGTGCGGAATGTGAACCACGTCGCATTCCAGCCGCCGCACGATTGCCCGGAAAGCGAGAGTCCCTTTCAGCGTGTCATCGCGTCCCTCCAGCGCCACCGCGTGGAAGTTCGCCGGCAGCGCGCCACATTCCGCCACCTTCTCCAGCGATCCGATGAGGAAGTACTTGCTGTCGCGATCCAGGCGCGCCAGCGTTCGAACCACGTTCCGGATGTAGGTGCCCACCCCGAATTCCGTCATGCGACGGATGTCGATCGCCACTTTCACAACCTGAATTTAAACACAGGGAGCACGCGGGAACACAGGGAATTCACAGGCTACCGCTAAACTTGTCATCCTGAGCGAAGCGAAGGATCTGCTTCTTGCTGCGAACTGCAGATCCTTCGCTTCGCTCGGGATGACAATGCGCAAAAGGGCATCGCTCCACAAGATCCGCGAGTACCTACGCCCGCACTTCGGCCCGCGCCCGTCGCTCTGCGTACAGCGGAAATTCCTCCGCCATCCCCAGCACCTGATTACGAATTTTCGCGAGCACCGCGGCGTCCGTCCGATGATCGAGTGCCTCGGCGATCCAGTGCGAGATCTGCCGCATCTCCGCCTCTTTCATGCCGCGCGTAGTCACCGCTGGAGTGCCAATGCGAATCCCGCTAGGCTTCATCGGAGGATTCGTATCGAACGGGATCGCATTCTTGTTGACTGTGATGCCGGCCTCGCCGAGAGCCTTCTCCGCCTCGCTTCCCAGCATGCCCTTGGCGGACACGTCCACCAGCATGAGGTGCGTGTCCGTTCCGCCGGAAACGATGCGATAGCCATCGGCCGCCAACGTCTCAGCCATCGCCTTCGCGTTGGCCACGATCTGCCTCGCATAATCGCGGAAACTCGGCTGCGATGCCTCGAGGAAACACACCGCCTTGGCCGCCATGATGTGCACCAGCGGCCCTCCCTGCATTCCGGGGAAGACCGTCTTATCGATGTCTTTGGCGAATTCCTGCTTGCTCAGGATCATGCCCGAGCGCGGCCCGCGCAGCGTCTTGTGCGTGGTCGAAGTCACAATGTGCGCGTGCGGCACCGGCGATGGATGCGCTCCACCCGCTACCAGTCCCGCGAAGTGCGCCATATCGACCAGATAGAGTGCGCCAACTTTGTCGGCAATCTGACGCATACGCGCGAAATCGATGATTCGCGGATAAGCACTCCCGCCGCCAATAATCAGCTTCGGACGCTCCGCCGTGGCGATGCGTTCCAGTTCGTCGTAATCGATCGTCTCGGTTTCTCTGGTCACGCCGTAGGGAACGATCTTGTAGGTCTTGCCCGAAAAATTCAGAGGATGTCCATGCGTGAGGTGCCCGCCATGAGCAAGATTCAATCCAAGAATCGTGTCGCCGGGTTGCAGCACCGCCGCGTAGGCAGCTTGATTGGCCTGCGATCCCGAGTGCGGCTGCACGTTGGCATGCTCCGCGCCAAAAAGCTTCTTGACCCGCTCGCGCGCCAGATTTTCGACCACGTCGGTAAACTCGCAGCCGCCGTAATAGCGCTTGCCGGGATAGCCTTCCGCATATTTATTGGTGAACACGGAGCCGGCAGCTTCGAGCACAGCCTCGCTGACAAAGTTCTCCGAAGCGATCAGCTCCAGCCCTTCATGCTGGCGGCGAACTTCGTTGTCGATAGCGTTCGAAATCTCGGGATCAACTTCATAGAGCGGACGGGACATCGCGGAAGTTTTCATAGGAAACTCCTGATTATTTTACTCCGAGCGCAGACAACTTCTAACGCGACGAATAATTTTGCAGCGGGTCAATTCCCGCGCGGCCAACGGTTCGATGTTTACAATCACAGATTGGCCCCGAAGCTCGTGTTATATTTCACGCAGCTGCGGTAAGGCCCCGGACGGCGATTGTGCCGCACCAGGGCAACAGCGGACATGCTGGTCCGGGAGTGACGCATGTCAGGATTGAGCGGCAAGGCTCCGCGTTGGGTTTTGGTCGCGCTACTGTGCGCATTCCGGCCAAACCTCGCGCCGGCGCAGCAGAATTTTCCTCCAGAAACAGTTCCTCCCGCTTTTACAGCGGACGCCGTGTTCGCCGCTCGGGTTCGGTCCCTATTGCTTCCTTACACGGAACCGGCAACCGGCCGCTTTGCGGTCGGCAAGCAGGTCCTGGAGACGCTGCTGCGGCAACTCCCCGGGGCGCGAGCGAAATTCTCCTGGGACTTGCGCATCGCCAGCGGTGCGGGGAATGTGTTCTCCTCGCCTGACGGAACCATTTTCGTTGACGAGGAACTCGCGCAGGCCATGGGATCAAGGGCTGGATCGGGGCCCGGCTTGTGGGCAGCGGCCCTCTCGCACGAAATCGCTCACATCATTCGCCGTGACTGGGCCCGGCGCTATTTGTTCCAGAAGTTGTTAACGGAAGCCGGATCCGCGCAGATTACGCTCGGTGAGTCGGGCCCGTTCTCGGGCGCTTGGCTGGACGCCCAAGGCGCCTCAAGCCAGCTTGCCAGCTTCTGCCAAAACATGGAACTGGAGGCGGACGCCGAAGGTCTGATGTTGATGACCCACGCTGGCTTTGATCCCGATTTCATACCCGCGCTGCACCACTTGCTCGAGGCCCAGCCCGGGCAGGCTGACGCAGGTTTTTTCGATCCCTCGCACCCGAGTTGGGACGAGCGCGAGCAAAAGTTGCAGAAGCTCTACGTCGCGGCAGGCAGGGAGTACGACCGTCTTTGGCCGGAGCGCTATGCCTCTCCCGGAGGCAATTCGCCCACCGTGGTCTACGTCGGGTTGCCCAGCGCAAAACGCGGCAGCAGCGGAGATCTGGAAGTGCTGATCCCGCTGCACTGCGAAAATCTCGCCGGATCGGTGGAAGTGGTGCTGCGTTTCAGGCCTCCAGACTCAGAGTTTCCCACCGAACTGCGGCAGTTCGCCGGCTGCACCTCGAACCGGACGTTGATTACATTCAATCTGCCCAGTCCGCCCAGTACGGAGGTGCGTAGACGCCGATCCCGCGCTCAAGCTGAGGTCTCGGTGCTCGACGACAGCGGCGCGCTCCTGACGCACTCCCGCGCTGCCTTAACGCTACGGTGAAACCCGGTGCCCCAGGTTCCCGCCCGGTTTTTTGGGGGTAACCTGGGAGGCGTCGGTGTCTGCTGACCCAGGTTAACGTCAAAAACCGACGCGAACCTGGGGCACCGTGCTATTTTGAAGTGGGTGAATTTCCGGCTAATCGTTGATTCCGGCGCAATAAGTGCTCGGACTGGCACTATCTGGAGTCTTTGGAGTGATCGGCGCAAACATGGGATGTAAATTCCTTGTCGCGCTGCGACTCAAAGTTGCGCATCATTTCCTCGAACGATAAGCCGGTCGGCGCACCTGAGGGTCTGAACCGCCATCCACATTCGGAGCAACCAAAACCCCGAAAACTTTTTTGTTCAATCCACACCAGTTTCCGACTCATGGCCCCCATTGTCGCTGCGCCACATCGACGTCCGGCCTCATGCCAAAGATGGGCGAAGTTTACATGCGCCAATTGCAACGGTCTGTCGGGCACACTACACAGGTCTCATTCGCGCGAACGCCTGATTTGGGGCCTTGTTCGAAATGAGCAGAATCGCTGTAAGTGCTCTCGCGTTTCGTGTGTTGCGACGTTCGAGACTAGCAGCGGCGCGGCCTGTGTAGGATACCCGACAGAAGCGCGGTGTTTGGCTCTGTATAATTTCGCGAATAGTGCGGATGAACAGAGTCCTGTTCGCACACGATGGCGGGTGAATTCATCCCCGCGTCCGGAAGGCTTTTCAGTTCTGGTTTGTGGCGAAAAAGGACCTCCAAATCGCGCAGTCCGGCGAGCGCACGAATGCCGCCGGGAAGCCCGTTAGCAACATAATTCTTCTATCGGCCTCCGAGAGCGATTACAACTCACTTCGTCCTCATCTCGAATACGTCAGCCTGCCAAACCATCTCGTGCTTCACGAGCCGGGTGAGAAACTGGAATTTGCGTATTTCCCCAATCGAGGTTTGATTTCTCTCGTGGTGGTGATGAAAGATGGAAAAACCGCGGAAGCTGGCATCGTTGGCAAGGAGGGCTTTACCGGCTCGCCGGCGGCGGTTGGCCTGATCAGGGGCCCCTTGCGGGCGGTTGTACAAATCACGGGGGATGGGTTCCGGGTAGAGGTCGGAGCTTTGCAAAGCACTTTGGAATCCGCTCCGGACCTTCAAATGATGCTGAGCCGCTATGCGGTAATTCGCGGTATGCAGGTCGCACAAACGGCCGCGTGTAATCGGCTGCATGATATTGAGCAGCGCCTGGCGCGGTGGTTGCTGATGACTCAGGATAGAGTGGATTCGGGGTCGCTGCCCATCACTCATGATTTTCTCGCAACCATGCTAGGGACCGATCGACCGAGCGTGAGCGTGGCCGCTGGAGTTTTGCAGAGGAAGGAACTCATTGAGTACACCCGCGGCGCAGTGAAAATCGTGAACCGCAAGAAACTCGAAGACTCCGCCTGCGAGTGCTACGGGGTTATCCGGCGGTACAACGGCAACTTGGGCTTGAAATAAGCCGGCGAATGGAGATTCTCTCTGTTATTTATTGTCGGCCGAGCGCGATCGTGATCTGAGGTGCGCAATTCGGAGAAGCCCTTGGTCACGCGTCGCAGAGTCAATTCTCTATTCGAACGCCGTCCGCAGAAAACTAACCAACTGCCAGCCATCCATGTATTTGTACGGAGTCTCCCCCAGCGTGTAATGCCCGCAGGGGAGCACGACCACTTTGTGATCCAGGTTGTGCTTCTCAAATTCCTCGACCACTTGCTCCGAAAATTCCGGCAGAAACGTCATGTCGTACATGGCATAGATAATGAGCGAGCGCCGCGGCCAGCGCGAAAACTTGTCGAAGTACACCATCGGGCTGACGGCGCGCCAGACGTTTCGCAGGTTTTCCAGGCTAATGGCCGTTTCCAGTCCTTCGCGAATGTGGCGCGTGGATTGCCCGTGCCACACTACATCGGCAAAGTAAGTCGAGGCGTGATTGAAAGCTGCCACCTGAATCCGCGGATCGTGCGCAGTGGCGATAAACGCGTAACACGATCCGAGGCTGGTGCCGACAATGCCGAGCCGGTTGTAACCCTGCGCCTCCAGCCAGTCGAGACAGCAGCGCGCATCGATGACGCCCTGGCGCACCGAATCGAGCGTGCGGCCGATGTTGGCGGAGACGGCATAGTCGGCGCGGTCGATCTCCGCCGGACGGCGAATGTCGTGATAGGGCATGGACAGCCGCAGCACCGCAATCCCCATGTAGTTCATCATCCGGCAGAGGCTGGTGTAGGAAATCGCATCGGAATTCCAGTGTGGCAAGAGCACGACGGCGCGGCGTCCGCGGGCCGGAAACCAGCGCGCGTTCACCAGATTATTTTCGCGATACGGCGTGACCACCGGCGAAGTGAAGCGCAAAAATTCCGCATAAGTGCCGCGAACTTTTTCTTCGAGACGCGGGTCGGCAACTTCGCGCGTGCTGAAGACCTGAACCTCGCGGCGCTCCAGGCGGAAATCGGCGGGCTTCCGGTAGGAATAAAAACTGTCGCTGTCGCGAATGATGCGGTCGTTGAAAGACGAAAAATACTCCACCAGGTCGCGCGAGGCCGATCCCGCCGGACCGCCGTTGCGGCCGGGCCAGCCCTCGGTCCAATCCAGTCCCCACTCCAGCGGACGCACCACGCGGTTATTGTCCACCGACGTGAGCCGGGTCTCCCAGTCGTACATCCATTGCGCGTAGCGCGAAGACATCTCCATTCTAGGAATACAGCAAGAGGACGACATTAGCTAACCCGGTCAGTTCAACGGCAGGATTCCGCACCGAGCGGTCAACAAACAGCATTCGGCTTCGCGAAAGGCCAACCGCTAATCGCTGCTGTAAACTCGCGGCACTCGCTGCGACAATCCGCACAGAATTTCGTAGGGGACGCTTTCGCACAGGCGCGCGAGTTCTACGGCGTCCACACTCTTGGCGCTGGCTTCGCCGACACCGTTGCCGCCACTTTTGCCGATCAAGACAACTTCGTCTCCCACCGCGACGCCGCGAATGTGGCTGACGTCGACGATGGTGAGGTCCATCGAGACGCGTCCCACCACCGGCGCGTATTCGCCGCCGACGATCACGCGCGCGCGATTCGAAAGCAGCCGCGGATAACCGTCCGCGTAGCCAACCGGCAGCACGCCGATGCGGCTTCGCGCCTTGGTGACGAAGGTTCCCATGTAGCCGACCGCTTGTCCGGCGGCGACTTCTTTCACCGTCAGCACGCGCGTCTTCCACGAGAGCACCGGACGCAGCGGCAGTTCCGCTATCGCCGCGGGCTCGCCGCCCCGCGTGAAGGCCAGCGAATATCCGTAGAGCGCGATTCCCGGACGCACCATCGTCTTCCAAGTGTCGGGCCGCGCGCTCATGGCGGCGGAATTTCCCATGTGCACCAGCGGCGGCTGGAACCCGTAATTCCGCACCACCGCCAGTCCCTCTTCGAAGCACTTCATCTGTCGAACGGCGTCTTCGGCGTCGAGTACTTCCGCCGACGCGAAATGCGTGCTCAGGCCTTCGAGAGTCAGGTGCTGGCACGCGGACAGCATCTCGCACAAGCGCGGCAACGCTTCCTTTGGCGCCCCAAGACGGTTCATGCCCGTGTCGAGCTTCAGATGAACGGGCAAACGATGTGCTGGTAAGTCGAGCTGCCGTTTTCGCGCCGCACGTTCCAGCAACTCAATGTGCCATGGCTCCCAGATCGTGGGCGTGAGGTTCTGGGCGACGATCCCATCTTCCTCGCCCTTCCAGATTCCGGTCATCAGCAGGATGCGGGCCTTGGCGCCGGCGCCGCGCAGGGCCAGGCCTTCGGCGGCATCGGTCACTCCCAGCCACTCGGCGCCTTCGGATTCGAGCGCGCGCGCGCATTCCACCGCGCCGTGGCCGTAGCCGTCCGCTTTGACCACGGCGCAAACGGTGACGCCTTGGCCGACGTGCTTCTGGATCGCGTGAAAATTCTCTCCCAGCGCTCCGAGAGAAACTTCCGCCCAGGTCCGGCCGTCGAGGATCAGCGAGCGGCGGTCGGGCAGTTTCGACAAGTCGGGACGCGGCGCGTTCACACAATCGATTATAACGAGCGTGCCGCGCCGCGCTGTTAACTGCCGATGTTAAGGGCTCAAAGTTGCTGCCCAGCCCCTAAAGGGGCGTCCGATTTCGAACTAGATCCGGCATCGCCGAAGCGATGCCCCGATACGAATCCCGCTTTCGTCGGCGGCTGCTACTCGCCCGACAACACGAATTTCACCGTGATCTCCGTCTCCACCGCAACGGGTTCGCTGTTTAACAGGTAAGGACGATAGCGCCATTGCCGCACCGCATCCACCGCGGCTGCGACCAGCATTGGGTGTCCGCGGACCACGACGAGATTCTCAATCGTCCCCGCCCGGCTGACGATCGCCCGCAGCTCGACCGTGCCCTCAATGCGCGCCTGCTGCGCCAGCCGCGGATAGATCGGCGGCACGCGGTAGATCAGGTTGCCTTCCGCCCAGTGCGAGACCCGGAGCGGATGCGTGGGCGCAGGAGGCGGCGGTGGAGGAGCAACCTCAACCGCTGTGCCGACCGAGCCTATGACTCCGCGCCCTCTCGTGCCGGTTCCGCCGAGCACGCCGAGGTCGCCAACGTCCGGCGAAGAGGCAACCTGCGGCTCGTTCAGGATCGCAACGGTGCTTGGAATCGCCGCGGGCTGCAACAGTTGTCCGCCGCCGATGTTCGACGGCCGAGGATGCTGCGGTCCGGGTGTCTGCGGCGCAGGCGCGGGCGGTGGCGTCAGAATCTGCGCCATATCTAACCAGCGCAGCATGGGTGGTCCCTGAACCGTGAGCAGGGGAATCAGCAGCAGCAGGCTCAGGCCAAAGGCTTGTATGGTGATGGATGCGAGCGTTGTCCATCCGCGACGGGTGGACTGGTCCCAGGTGCTTTCGAGTGTGCTGAACATCGGTGTGTTGAACATGGCGTCCTCCGAAACAGCCTGCTACCCGTACAGACACCTGCGGCGCGCCATTTGATCCTGAGGGGTAAGGAGAAGCGGAACAGAAGTTAGTTACCGCCGAAAAAGCGGCGCAAACTGAACCACAAAAAAAGAGACCGCGTTTGGCACGCGGTCTCAAGAAATTCATAAACAACCTGGAACTGAAACTACCCGAGCGGTGTCGCTACTGTTTCGGCGGCGTGCTCGAGGGTGCAGCGGGTTTGGGCGCCGGCCTTGCCACCGGCTTTTGAGCCGTGCTCCCCGCAGCAGGCGCTGGCACCCCAGACTGAACGTTGTAAGCTTCGATGATCGGCTGCGTGATGTCCACCGCCGGTCCATACCAGATCACCGGTCCGCGCGGCCACTGCTGGGACGTATCCAGGATCATGCCATAGCCGCTTTCGCTGGCGTACTTCACGATGAGCGGCGCCATCTTGGTGAGAATCTTGTTCCCGATCTCGCCCTGCTGGTTTTGGAAATCTTCCTGCGCGTCCTGGGTAGCGCGATCGAAACTCTTCTGCTTGGCCTCGATCGACTTCACCAGCTTGTCGCGCGATTCGTCGTTCAACTTGTCCTGCTGGGCAGTGAGCTGCTTCTTGAGGCTGTCGATCTCGTCGGCCTTGCCCTTCAGTTCGGTCTGCTTCGGTTCAAACTTCTTGGCGAGCTCGTCGAAATCTTTGCGCCCTTCGTTGGAGGCGAAGATCGCCTGTTCGATGTTGATGGTGCCGACCTTGGTGCCCGTAGCCTGGGCTGCCGCCGCCGCAGCAGCGGAGGGAGCGTTGGGTGGGGCGGCCGCGGGAGTGCCGGCAGCCGGGTTGGTTTGGGCCAGAGCAAAGAGAGAGAGGCCGAATACTGCGGCCATGGTGACGCGCGCAAACTTGCTAATCGCTAACATGCCAATCATCTGGATCCTTTGAACTCCTTCGGATTTTAGGAATGCTGGAAGCTTCCAGCTCGCCGGGCTCAACGAGTCTGATCGTAACCCGAGCCTATCAGTCATCAGACCTGAGACGCCGCAACCGCAAGCGTGGTGGTCAGGGTGTGGACGCTTTGGATTATACGGAGCGCACCGGAACAGCGTCAAACCGCCTTCGCCGCTCTGGTTAGTTGGATGCGGATAGGGCGTCAATTGTCCGTCGCCGGCGGCCATAGTCCACGAACCATCACTTCCCTCTCTGCCCAGTGGCTTGAGCGGCGAGCTGCAGATTCTCCATCAGCTCCGTCCAGGTCCAATCCGTGGACCAGAACTTCGCTACCCTCCCGTCCGGCCCAATTAATACGATGATCATATTGTGGGATATTTGATTACCGTCCCCCTCGTATTCCAGGCCGAATACCTGGGTTAGGCGGCGTAGGTCGGTTGGATTGGTGGAAGCGAAGTCCCAGTGTGAAAAACCACTCTCGTCCCCGTCCAAATATGCAAGACCGTACTTGCGCAGAACGGCGGGAGTGTCATATTTCGGGTCGAAGCTAATGGTCAGCAGGTGGGTTTTGCCGTAGTCCCCCGGGTTCTTCCTGAGCTCATTGTGGATCCTCGCAAACTGGCTGCTCAGGCGGGGGCAGAAATTCGGCATGGGGCAGCGCGAGTAGATGAAGGCAACCAGCAATGCCTTGCCGGCGAAATCCGAAAGGTGAATCTTGCGTCCGTCCTGGTTGACAAGAGTGAATTCGGGAGCTCGCTCTCCGGGCACGAGCGTCTGCGGCGTAGCCGGCGGCTTGATCTGGCTGCGCCCAGATTTGTCGGTGATGCGCACGTCCTCCAGCCAGTAGTCGCTCGGATCTTTGCCAACCACCACTTCCGCGGCAATTTTGTCGCCGGGCTCAAGTTCCTGAACGACCGCAGGGTCTTTGACGCGGTAAGGCATGGCCATGGCCGCCATGAAGCCGGGAATGTCGCCATGGTTTACTGTGATCTCGCTGGCGGCTGGGTCCTTCGAGACCACTTCGCCTTGCATTGGATACTTCCTCGTGCGATTGCATCCTGCGAATGCGGCCAGCAACAGCATCATTGCCGCAAGCATTAAACGCGATTTCATCATGCTGTCTTCTTTCCCGGTGGTTCCGCGATGGCCATTAATAGATAGCCATCAATAGTTGAACCGAAAGCGAAACTCCCCGTAAATCTGCCGCGGATCGTTCCAGTGAAATCCGCCAAAGGTCAAACTGTTGTCGAGCTGCACGCGGCGGTTGGCAACATTCAGCGCGGTCACGGAGACGGTGTACTTCTCAGCGAAGCTTTTGCCGAGAGCGAGATCAAAGGTGGTGTGGGCAGGCAAATAATCGCCCGGATACGGCTGGTTCGGCAATCCATTGGTAAAGCCCGAGCCGTAGTAGATATTTGTCGACGCATAGCTGTGCCAGGGAAGACCGGTATTGTAGCCCACATTGAAAGTGTTTCTCTGATCGTGGTCTACGGGCGCAAGGCCGGGGGGAATAGCGAAGACCAAGCCGCCCGTGATCGGCGAAGTGGCCTGCGCGATCTGATTGGCATAGGCTAAGTGCAACTGGCCGCCCTGCCAGAGGCGCGGCGAGCGTAAAGTCGTCTCCCACCCTTGAATCAGCGCGTAATCCCAGGTGATGGGCCAAAAAATATTCGACGCGCCGATATTGTTGTGATCGAGCCAATTGTGGGCGAAGGTCTGATAAGTGTCGGCGTCAAGCGTCCAGCCGTGAATCGGAATCATGACCCCGTACTGCCATTCCCGGTCCCGCTCGCCGTGCAAGGGGGCGAAAGAGCCGAACTGTAAGTTCTGCAGTGCGCTGGTAGCCGTCGAGAGGGGCGGCGCTTGGTAGTAGTAACCATAAAAGCCGCGAAGGACCCAGTTCAACCGTGGAATGCGAATGGCAACTCCAAAACGAGGGTCGGCGTCGGTTTCTGAAGCCGGCTGAGTTACTGCCGAAGTGGGCGCGCCAGAGCTGAACTCCGTCACTCGAACTCCGGCCATTAGAGTCAGCCACGAAGTCACTTTGAACTTGTCGTTGATGAATTCGGCGGCAACGCCCCCATTCACGCCGATGGAGGAGGGTTGAATGGTCGGGAAAATATATGTGTTGCCCATGTTGACGTATGTGCTCCCGACCTGAGCGAAGTAATTGTACTGATGCTGATAAAAGCCATAGACGCCGGCCTGGATGTCGTTCCTCCAGACGTTCGAGCTTAACGCCACCTGCCCACCGGCATAATTGGCGGTCTGCGTAACGTTGGAGGTCACGGGAATGTCATTCCCTCCGCCAATGTAGTCCGCTCCGTTGTAGTGATAGAACGGCGAAACGGTGAGGAGTGTATTCGGATTGAAAGTGTGCACCCACGAGAACGTCACGTAGCCGTCTGGCTCGCGCTCGGCGTCATGCAGTCCGAAACTCGGCGGACTCGGCGGCGGCCCTGAGCCGAGCAAGTTCTGATTGCCAATTGAGTTCGGGTCGGGGTCGATCGGAATCTGGTAATAATCCCGCCGCAACTGCGCCACCACCCGGAGTTGGTTCTTGGGATCGGGATTAAAGATGAAGGACGCAAATCCTCCCACGCCGTTTGCCGCGTCGTTGACTACCTGCCCGATGGGAGTCTGCAGCCCGTATTGACTTCGATCTCCGTTCAAACTGGCGTAGTAGGCAAAGCGTTGCGTGTGTCCTCCGCAACTGATCTGGTCGTTGGTCTGGTAGAAATTTCCGGCGGTGATGACCAGATCGCACTCGCGATAGCGCTCGAAGCCGGTACGCGGCACCACGTTGAAAACTCCATACGTGCGGTCTCCATAGTCGGCGTCGTAGCTGCCGCGCTGCACTTCGAGATAATCGATATCCTTCGGATCAATCTGCGGCCCCAGATTGTTGGCGATGTTGGTGTTGGGGATAGGGACGCCGTCAACCAGCCACTCCACCTGATGCCCTCCTCGCATGTGCAGCATATCGTGGGTCACGTAGGCTGCCGGCACATAATCGGTGATCATCTGCATGCCGTTGGTGCGGTCCGCTCCTGGGGTTTGCTGGATGTCGATGCGGTTTACCGTCGTCGTGGGCGTGACGCTCTCGGTCGTCGCTTCCACTGGACTTTCCGCCACGATGACAGTTTCCTTCCCGCCTGCGATCGTCAGCTCGAAATGCAGCACCGGGCTGGTGTCGGATCGAACAATCGCATCTTGATGCATTTCCTGGAAGCCCTTCGACGAGACGGTGACCGTGTAATTTCCGATTGGCACCGAACTGAATTCAAATCCTCCGCTGTCGCGGGAGTCCTGGGACTGGGTCCAGTCCGAGTTTTGCGCCTTTAGGGTAACGTGCGCGCCTTGAATGGGGCGGTGCTGCGGATCATGTACGACGCCGCGGACGGAGCCGAAAATGGAGGCAAATGCAGGGGCGGCGAACACCAAGGCGGTGAATGCCAGTAGCTTGAGACGAGTCATGTTCTAGTCCTCTCGAAGATGCCGATCTCCTCAATGCCTGCAAGAGCGATGCGAGGAGGCGACCCTTTGGCATCGTTTTCTCTCATGGCAGCTAAGGATGTCGAAATGCGATGCCGCAATAGCAAACTGTGCTCCGATGCGAGCCCGAGTTTTGCAGCAGGCCGCGCAAACGCCAGCGCCCGCAACTCTGCGGTATTAGCCGGGGTTGCTGATGGTCAAGTTTGGTCGGAGGCCCTAGCTGCGGGGCGGGGCGCGCGCGGAATCTTGGCGAGAGATATCGCTTGAGCGAAGCACCGCGTCTTGCGAGGGGCGCGCAGGTTCGATCGTGAGGCTTATGAAAGTCGGCAGGCTGGAAGCGGGCCGCGCCCACTCGGAGGTGGTAGCGCCGCAGCAGCACTGGTGATTTGCACAGCAGTCAGTGGCCGCTTGAAACGAGACCGGCGATTTTTCGGGCTCGGCCGGCTTCGACTGCGCCATCGCGTGATGGCAGTGCATCGCCGGTTGCCCAGACATGGGCCGCCGCACGCAGTGCATGGCTTGCGGCAGGGCAGCACAGGGCAACGCCATCGGCGCGAAGGCCGGGGCGAGCATAACCAGCAGCAGAAACCTGGCGGCCCAGCGGTAAGCCCCCCACATTTGCGGAACAGCATAGCAGCAATCAGTACCCAGTATCCAGTACCCAGTGCCCAACTCGGACTGGGAACTGGCAACTGGGTACTGGGTACCGATTCCTGTACCATTTCTCCGTGCACCGGCTGGCCGAGCGGCTATTAAAGACAATCCGGAAGCAGGAGTCGATTCGCGCGGGTGACCGCGTGGCGGCGGCGGTTTCTGGCGGAGCGGATTCCGTGGCCCTGCTTTGCCTCCTGCTGGAGTTGCGGGCCGAGTTGGGGATCGTGCTGTCGGTGGCGCATGTCAATCACAAGCTGCGCGGAGACGAGTCGAACGAGGACGAACGCTTTGTCGCGAAGCTGGCGCGGCAGCACGGGCTCGAACTGCATGTCTCGGCAGCGACGGTGGACGGGAGCCATAGTTCCGGCAGAAGTCCCAGTAGAAGTTCCAGCAAGAGTTTCGGCAAAAGTTCCGAAATCGGTTCCGGCATCGAGGCGGCTGCGCGTGAACTCCGCTATGGTTTCTTCCGGCAGCTCGCGCGGGAGGGCCGGGTCACAAAGATCGCGACCGCGCACACGCTCGACGATCAGGCGGAGACCGTGCTGCTCCGCATCTTTCGCGGCACCGGCATTCGCGGACTTTCAGGCATTCATCCGCGGATCGCATTCGAGGAAGAGGGGCGCGCGTTTGGCGAGTTGGTGCGGCCGCTGCTAGGCTTTCGCCGCGCTGCATTGCAGGAATTCCTGCGCAAACAGGGCCAGGGTTGGCGCGAAGATTCGTCCAACCGAGATCTTGCCTTCCTGCGCAATCGCGTGCGGCATCGGCTTCTGCCGATTATCGCAGAGGAATTTGGCGAGCCCGCGATCGAGCACATGGGTGAACTGGCCGAAATTGCGCGAGCGGAGGAAGAGCAGTGGTCCGTGGCCGGTGGTCAGTGGCCAGCCCGTACCCACTCGGAACCCAGCACCCGGTACTCTGTACCCAGTATCCAGCCAACCGCCGCTGGGACGCAGCCAGCCGCGTCTTTACAGGTAAAGCCATTGCTGGCGCTTCCGCTGGCGGCCCAGCGCCGGTTGGTGCGAGGATGGCTGGAAGCGAATGCGCCCGATTTGAGTATCTCGTTCCGGCTGATCGAGGAGACGCTGGAGCTGGCGCGGGGAGCAGCAGGCAGGAGACTGGAGTTGCTGGGCGGCCTGAATCGTGCGCTCTGTCTTCGTCGAGGACGCCAGGAACTCCTGTTGGAAGCGCATCTCGGAGCTCGGGGCAAAGCGCGGCATCGACAAGCGGCGGATTATGAGTACGCCTTAGCGGTGCCGGGTGCGGTGGACGTTCCGGAACTGGCCGCCCGCATAGAAGCTCGCGTGGTGGATGCGGCTGGCGTCCCAGAGAATGAGCGCGGGCAGTTGTTGGATGTGGGGCTCATGCCGAAGCAGGTTCTGATCCGCAACTGGCGGGCGGGCGATCGGTACTGGCCGTCGTACACCGCGGCGGCCAGAAAAGTGAAGGAGCTGCTGAGTGACCGGCATGCGACCGGAGCGGAGAAAAAGCTCTGGCCGGTTGCGGTCGCGGAAGGCTGCGGCCTGGTCTGGGTGCGGGGGTTCGCGGTTCCGGCGGCTTTTCGGGCGCCGGCGGGAACTTCGAAGGCGATTTGGATTCGGGAGATTGCGGCCATGATGTAACATGCCATCGGGGGAGTTACAGCTTTAGAGTTACTCCGCCGGAGGGCGCTACTTCCGTGATGAATGTTTCGCCGAATGCCGGGTTACGCCAGGTGATCTCGGCCGACCAGATTCAGAAAAGAGTCCGCGAACTGGGACGGCAGATTTCCGACGACTATCGCGGCCAGACCGTGATCGCGCTGGGGATTCTCGAAAATAGTTTCCTGTTCATGGCCGACCTGGTGCGGGCGATCGATGCGCCGATCATCTGCAGCTTTATCAAGCCGAGCTATAAGCAGAGCCAGCAGGGTGAATCCGCAGTGTTAGAAATTTTTTTCAGCCACGAACTGGCCATCGCGGGCAAGCACGTGCTGCTGATCGAGGGACTGGTGCACTCGGGGGTGACCAGCGAATTCCTGATGGGCGACCTGCGCGCGCGGGGCGCGGCTTCGGTGAAGCTGGTTACGCTCCTGGATCGGCAGTCGGCACGCCGCGTGCCGCTGCAGCCCGACTACTTCGGATTTTTGGTGGATGACGCGTTTCTTTGCGGCTATGGCTTGGGAAATCCGGAGCAAACCGGACGGAACTTGCCGTATCTGGCGGCGACGACGTAAGAGCGGCCGCCTCCCGGTAGGTCGATCTCTAGACGCCGCTTCAATGCGCCCACGTAGTTCTTAGGGTTTCGACACCGGCCGTCGCTTCTTGGGATAAATTGCCCTAACGATGGCCTGCGCTGGAGGCCATAGCCAAGAAAGCCTCACTGCTCGTTGGAAATTAAGGTACTTACAGCCCGAGTTGACTCTCAGCCGATTTCGCTTGACACAACTCAAGATCAACTGTTAGCTTAGGATCAACTAGGGCAGACCCGGCGAGGAGTTAAGGAGAACGAATGGTATGGATGGCGATACCCGCGTCTTTCTATACAAAGGCCCGGTCGTAGACGGCGCTTGCAAAGCAAAACCAGAAGCTCCGCTTTCCCCTGCGAATGCCCTAGAGATTATAAGGGCCGCGTTCTTGGCAGGACGACTGCAAATTACAACGCATTTCAGAGAGCAGCAATCGACTCGACGGTTCGATTCGATGGATGCGGAGAATGCAATTAGGACAGGGGAGCTACGTGGCGACCCGGAGTTTTGTCCCGTGAATCGAAACTGGAAATACCGGATTATTGCGGACGTGGAAGATAAACGACTAGAAATAGTCGTGGCCCTCGATCCGGCCGAAGACTACGGCACATCACCTTTAATAATTCTCATAACAGGTTATTGGCGGTAGGAAACATGTTTATGTGTGGAGGAAACAGCATGGCAACGCACAAGGAGGCAAACGAGAACGTGACGCTTGAAAGACGATGCTACGACTGTGGGAAGACAATGGTCGGCAAACGGGAAAACTACTCGTACCAGGAGGTCGGGCTAAAGTCGGTCGTGCTGCTGAACATTGTCGTTTGCCACTGTAAATGTGGAGCGATTGTACCGGAGATTCCCTACGCGGGAATGTTGCACAACTGTATTGCGATGAGCGTATTGGAGAAGAAGGCGCTTCTCTCGGGGGAAGAGATTCGCTTTATTCGCAAGGCAGCGGGATTCTCCGCAACTGAACTGGCCCGCGTTTTGGGTATGGAAAAGGGGACCGTATCGCGGTGGGAGAATTCGAAGCAGTCCATCGGCAAGGATGCGGATCGACTGCTCCGTGCCGTCTGCTTCGCACGTACCATGGAGCGACTGGCTGGAGTAAATACCCAACAGATCGCGGACAAGGACCTTGCAGGCAGCTTGACTCGCTTGCGGGCCATGATTCAGTCCGTCAACCTAACCGCTGTTCTTGGCGAAATCGAAGACAAAGTAGAAGGCTCGAAGCCGATTCGGATTGATCCCGAATACGCAGCAATGGCGGGCCGCCCAAATTTCGTTGAGACGGAGGCCGTCTTGCAATAGGCATTGGTCCCTAGTAGGAGAGTTTACCCGCTCGAAAATGAGCGGGTATTTTTTTGCTTGACATCTTGCTCGCTCAATGTCCGCCTCGACATGGAAAGCGGCCCCGTGATTTCTTTCACGCCCTGCGTGGCCCCCCGTTTTCTTCGGAAAAGGTCTAGAATAAGCTAGCGGTCGTTTCCCGGTCCGAATTTCCGTCTCCGGCATCTAATATGAGCTGTAGAGGCGGCTTCTTTCTTTTTGGTGGGCACTAGGGCTGCACTTTGAGGAGTTTTAGGTGAATTCGACTATCAAGACAGTAGCTTTCTGGGCGGTCATCGTGGTTTCGGCCGTCCTGCTCTGGCAGGTGGTGAAAACCGGGAGCAGCAATGCTCAGAAGGAAAAGAAAATCGACTTTTCTGAATTCCTGACGGAAGTGGACCAGGGCAATGTCCACGACGTGACGTTCTCCGGCCAGGAAGCCAAGGGTACGCTCAAGAACCCCAACGGGCCGTTCCGTACCACGGTACAGCCGGGGAGCTATCCGGAACTATACGACAAGCTGAACAGCAAAAATATTCACTACGCCTTTAATGACATCAGCAACGGCACCTGGCCCAGCTGGATTCTGAATCTGCTGCCGCTGGTTCTGCTGGGCGCGCTCTGGTTCTTCATGATCCGGCAGATGCAGACGGGCGGGAACAAGGCGCTGTCGTTCGGCAAGAGCCGGGCGCGGCTGCTCTCCATGCAGCAGAAAAAGATCACGTTCAAGGACGTGGCGGGCGTGGACGAGGCGAAGGAAGAACTTCGCGAGATCATCGAATTCCTGCGCGAGGCGCAAAAATTTCAGAAACTGGGCGGGCGCATTCCGAAGGGCGTGCTGCTGGTTGGACCTCCGGGAACGGGCAAAACTTTGCTGGCGCGCGCGGTCGCGGGCGAAGCGAATGTTCCCTTCTTCTCCATCTCCGGCTCGGACTTCGTGGAGATGTTCGTGGGCGTGGGCGCGAGCCGCGTGCGCGACCTGTTCGAGCAGGGCAAGAAGAATGCTCCCTGCATCATCTTCATCGACGAAATCGATGCGGTCGGACGTCATCGCGGCGCCGGCCTCGGTGGCGGACACGACGAGCGCGAGCAGACTTTAAACCAACTCCTCGTCGAAATGGACGGCTTCGAATCGAACGAAGGCGTAATCCTGATGGCGGCGACCAACCGTCCCGATGTGCTCGATCCAGCACTGCTGCGGCCGGGCCGTTTCGACCGGCGCGTGGTGGTGAATCGCCCCGACGTTCGCGGACGCGAAGAGATTCTACGCGTGCATACCCGTAAGATTCCTCTGGCCGACGATGTGGATTTGTCGGTACTCGCTCGTGGCACGCCGGGATTCTCCGGCGCAGACATCGCCAACATGGTGAACGAAGCGGCACTGGCAGCGGCGCGCCAAAACCGCAAAGCCGTCCTGATGTACGACTTCGAAGTGGCGAAAGATAAAGTGTTGATGGGCGTGGAACGCAAGTCGCTTCTACTCTCCGATGAGGAGAAAAAGAACACCGCGTACCACGAGGCCGGACACGCGCTGGTGGCCGCCATGCTGCCGCACTCCGATCCGGTGCACAAAGTCACGATCATCCCGCGCGGCATGGCCCTCGGTTTGACCATGCAGTTGCCGACCGACGATCGCCACAACTACTACAAGAACTATCTCGACACGCAGATCTCCATCCTGATGGGTGGGCGCATTGCGGAAGAGCTTTTCCTGAACTGCATGTCCACCGGCGCGGGCAACGACATCGAGCGGGCCACGGAACTGGCGCGCAAGATGGTTTGCGAGTGGGGCATGAGCGACCTGGGGCCGGTGACCTTCGGCAAAAAAGAAGAGCAGATTTTCCTGGGACGCGAGATCTCGCAACACCGCGACTACAGCGAAGCCACCGCCATCCAAATTGACGAAGAAGTCAGGAAGATGGTGAGCCGAGGGTACTCGACGGCGAAGGGGATCCTCTCGGAGAATCGCGAAACCCTGATCCGGATAGCGAAGGCGCTGATCGAGCGCGAAGTGCTGGACGCCTCCGAGATCAAGATGCTGGTCGAGGGTGTGGATCTTCCGCCGATCAAGCCGCTGCCGGCCAAGACCGACGACGGCGTGCAGCAGGTGATCAAGCCAGACCGCGTTCCAGCGAAAAGCGGCGAGCGTCCAGCTACGGCATAAGGGCAATTGTCAGTTTTCAGTTCTTACAGGGCGGCCGACTGGCCGCCTTTCTTTTTGGCATGTTTTCCGTTGCGATATTACAGCTTGCCTCATGACCGGTCCTGTGGTTTTGTTGGACAGGAGGAGCGCATGAAACTTGCTTGGATTCACCTCTTTGCATTCGTCATTTTGGTTCACGCACTTGTTTGGGCGCAACAACCCAGCAATGGATCATCGCCTACGCTGGCGTACGAAAATGGCAGCATCGCAAATCATGTCTACACGAACGAATGTTTCGGCTTTTCGCTCGCCATTCCCGACGGTTGGCTGCTGATGAAACAGGTCGTCGTCGAGGGCGGAAAAGCCAGGCACACGCCTGGAGGGGAGCGTACCCTGCTTATGATGGGCCAATACAAGGAAGGGTCCTTCGGAAGCAGGATAGTCCTCACCGCCCACGATGCGAACGGCTCCGTTTCAAGCGTTAAAGACTTTATTTCCAATAATGCTCATCGGCAAGTCAATGTCGATCCAGAACACACGGAAATTCTGAAGGATGCTTATTCCGTTGATTACGGAGGAAAACACTTTTTTCGCGCCGACTACAAGCACTCCTTACCCAACGGCGGTGCGCTGTACCAGTCCTTTGTCTACACGATATTCCGAGGGCACTTCATCGGCGAAACCCTTGCGGCTGAATCGCCCGAGGAGCTAGAACAAGCCGTGAACTCGCTTCAGCGTATCGCTTTCCGGGAAGATGAGCAGAATCCCAATTGTGTGATGCGAGGGGAGGATAGCCCCAGTCCAGGGGGCATCATTGGAGTAATTAGCTCTAAATCCAATACGTCGCAATCCAATTCGGGACTGCCGCAGCGTGTGAGCCTCCCGCAAGAGGTCTCGAAAGGCCTGCTGATCAAAAAAGTACCGGCGCAATATCCTCAACTTGCGCAACAAGCCCGGATTAAAGGACGGATCGATCTGGATGTTTTGATCAACAAAGAAGGGCATGTCCAGGACATCATTCTCATCTCTGGCCATCCGATGCTCGCCCCGGCAGCCATTAATGCGGTCAAGCAGTGGCAATACAAGCCCTATTTGGTCAATGGTCAACCCGTGGAAGTGGAAACCGAAATTACCGTGGTGTTTGAGCTTTAAGGAATGGGTGCATCAAGGTCAGGAACAAGATTGACATTATCCCGGTTCACAACGGCGACAGAAGATATGAGAAGACCCGGCGAGCGGCCAGCTACGGCATAAATGCGTCTTCCAGTTCGTAAGAGAATCGCGTAAAGACGGGGATTGCCCCGTCTCGGACTGCCTGGGAACAAGGAACGGGCTCGGTCGTTGCTGCTGTGATAATCCTGTCCGCGAGCTTCGGCCGCGATCTACGGACGGCGCAAGAAATCGCTCAGAGGCTCGGCTTTGGATCGCAGTTCGTCGGCGAAATCGGCGCCCTTTTCGACCGCCTTCTCGATACGATCTTTCGCTTCGTCCGTCCAATCGGAGACGGTTTCCAGAGCGTCATCGCAGGATTGCCGCAGGTCTTTTCGCAGCTGCCGCCCGCTCTTCGGAGCGAGCAACAGACCGAGGGCGGCGCCGACGCCAAGCCCGATCAGCAGAAAAGTGACGGCGGTGCCGACTGTACCATCCGAACTCTCGTATTTTCCAATGCGCATAGAAACCTCCCGATCATTTATACTGCCAGACGGGGCAAGCCCCGTCTCTACATTCTAGACCCGAATGGGGGATTGGTAATTTGTAATTGGTAATTGAAAATCCGGCGACAAATTTCCTGACACCCCAAGGTCGCCCGGTTCCCAGAATTCTCTCCGCCTGTGTAAAATGAAGTGTTAATCCCAAGTGTGGCGGGCGTCCCGGCGGCCTCCACCTCAGCAGGCCAGAGGCGAGCCCGCTGGGGACCCGGATCTGCCCCGCTGCCTAGAATTCCTAGCAGAGCGAAGGAGATGTAAACCAGCAATGTCGATTCCAGCGACCCAGCTCCGTCCCGGCATGATCATCAAGCACAATAATGACTTGCACTCCGTGTTCAGCGTCGAGCACCGGACGCCCGGCAATTTGCGCGCCTTCATCCAGGCAAAGCTGCGAAACCTGCGCACCGGCGCCATGTTCGAGCACCGTTTCCGTTCGCCCGACCCCATCGAGAAAGTCAACGTCGATGAGGTCAACATGGAGTTTCTGTACGCCGATGGCGACAGCTACTACTTCATGGACACCGAAAACTACGAGCAGACTCACCTGACCCGCGAGATCCTCGGCGATGCGGTGGATTACCTGACATCGAACCTCCAGATCAAGGTGGAGTTTTTCGATGGCAAGGCGGTGGGGATTGAGTTGCCGCAGACCGTGGTGTTGACCGTGACGGAAGTCGAGCCCGGTCTGAAGAGCGCAACTGCATCAAGCGTGACCAAGCCGGCGAAGACCGAAACCGGCCTCATCGTGCAGGTGCCGCCATTCATCAACGAAGGCGAGAAAATCAAGGTCGACACCGCGGAAGGCACGTATCTGTCGCGGGCGCAGTAAGGCAGGTCAGAGGTTAAAGTGCAGGTCAGAGGTGAGAGGTCAGATTGCAGAGGTAAAAGCCGTTGGCTAGGGTTTCACCTCTGCAATCTGACCTCTGACCTCTGCAATCTAACGATGACTTCCGCCAAAGACCAATCTACTGCCCAAACCCGCCGTTTTCTCGTGCGCGGACGCGTCCAAGGCGTCGGCTTCCGCTGGTTTGTCGAGCGTGAGGCGCACATCCTGCAAATTGCCGGATGGGTGCGCAACAATCACGATGGCAGCGTCGAAGTGCTGGCCATGGGCACGCGCGAACAGTTGGCCGGATTGCGCTCGCGGTTGCGCGAAGGACCGCGAGCGGCGCGGGTGGATGACGTAGAGGAGTCCGAGTCCGAGCCGGTCGCAGGACTCGGTTCATTTCAAGTTCGAGGAGCTTAACTTTAAGATGCCGACCAAGATGACGACCAGGATGCCGGCCAAGCCTGTAGATTGCGCGGGATTGAAAAAGCTGATCCGGGAGGTGCCCGACTTCCCGAAAAAAGGCATCCTGTTCTACGACATCACCACGCTGCTCAAGGATAAGGCCGGCTTCGCAAAGCTGATTGACGCGCTCGCGGAAAATTATGCCGGCCAGAAGATCGATCTGGTACTGGGCATGGAGGCGCGCGGATTCATCTTCGGCCCGGTGCTCGCCTACCGGTTGAATGCGGGATTCGTTCCGGTCCGCAAGCCGGGAAAACTGCCTGCCGAGACGGTAAAGGTCAGCTACGATCTGGAGTACGGCAGCAACACGCTGGAGATCCACAAAGATGCCATCCGAAAGGGCCAGCGCGTTCTGATTGCGGACGACCTGCTCGCCACCGGCGGAACCGCGGCCGCGACTGCCAAGCTGGCCAGCGACTTGGGCGCAGAGATTGCGGGTCTGGCGTTTGTGGTCGAACTCGACTTCCTGAAAGGGCGCGAGAAGCTGGCGAAGTACGACGTGTTCTCGCTGCTGCACTACGATCGGTAGTGCAGCGAATCAACGCTCGGTAAAATGGGGTTCGGTAAATCGGCAGGGAATCTCGAAGAAAGTAAACACACCTTGGCCGCAGCAGCGTCCGGGCTGAGCGGGACGCCGCGCGCGCCAATTTTCACTGTCTGACCTTCCGCCTTAGTTCCCGATTTACTTCACCAGGAACTGCACGGCCCGGAAGAGACCTCCCCAAATCGCCAGGCTAACTGCCAGTGATGCGGCGTAGGAGAAGATCGCAATCCAGTTCCACTGAACACAACTTTCACTCTCGCGGATCCACATGGGGGAGGGCTCCTCGATGCTATTCGGCAGCAATTATCTGCCCATTTGTGCTTCCCCGCAAGTAGTTGAAAACATACATAGGCATGGTGGCCCGCTTATTGAAGTGGGTGAAATCGCCAAGCGGCCCGCGAAATTGCGCGGTCGGTGCCGAAAGTCGGTGCCGAAATCTTGACGGGCAAGCCGCCCCGCGGTCAGACGCCTGGCAGGTTCCGCCCAACACTCGGCACGCCCAGCGATGGTGGTAAGCTAGCTCTTCGGCGGATGAATGCATGCGCGCAGCCTTGGGTTCAATGAGTTCAATCCGGAGTTCGATGCACAGCACGTTCAGACTTTTTCTGCTGACTGGCACACTGACGGTCGCGCTGGCTGGCGCGTTTGCAGCCGGCGACGATTCCAGCCCGCTTCCGCCTTCCATCACTACGGCGCCACTCTCGGTTGACCAGGTCGTGGACAATCTCGTCCGCAGAGATGTGGAGCGGGCACAGGCGCTGCGCCACTACGAATCCACGCGCGTGTATTACCTTTCCTATCGCGGGTTCCCCGGCGATCGCGACGCCGAAATGAGCGTCGAGGCGACGTTTGACCGTCCTGCCACCAAGACGTTTAAGGTTATCTCCCAAACCGGATCGAAGCTGATCGTCGATCGGGTGTTCAAACGCTTGCTGGAAAGCGAAAAAGAAGCCGCCGAGCCGGAAATGCACGCCCGCACGCTGCTCAACCGCGACAACTACGACTTCGCGCTGATCGGCTTCGAGTCTGCGGGCGTCAATTCGCCAGACGTCAGTTCCCCCAGCGTCAATTCCTCGGCCAAGGGCCAATACGTACTCGCCGTCTACCCGAAGGTGAGAAGCAAGTACGTCTACCGCGGCAAAGTGTGGGTCGACGGGACCGATTTCGCCGTCACTCGGATTGAAGCCGAGCCCGCCCAGAATCCTTCCTGGTGGACGAAGAAAAACGACATTCATCATGAGTACGTGAAGGTGCAGGATTTCTGGCTTCCCCGTCGCAACCAGTCGGTAAGCTACATCCGCCTCGGCGGACGCGCCACGCTGACGATCGAATACAACAACTACCGTGTCACCGATTCGCGGTCTCCGGGGAATGCCACGTCATCCTCCGGCACAGGCGCCCGCTAGCGTTTGCGCAGCGACGGCCGACCCTCAAGTCTCAGGCAGCAGAACGCGGGTGTCCTGACACCTGAGACCTGGCCCTCGGTAGTACAATCCCGCCATGGGCAGCCTGATCCAGCCGGACGCAAATCCCACTACGGAGCCGCAAGAGTCCGGCTTCCGTCCGATTCTCATCGGGATCGTCATGGTGGGGATTGTGGTCGGCATGGTTGCACTGATTTTCCGCGCCGAGCAGAAAAAGCCCGCCGCGCCTCCAGCCTACGCCGCGAACCTGAAACTCTCGGACCTGAAGACCAGCGCCGCACAAAATTTTGTGGGCGCAACCGTCAGCTATCTCGATGGCAGCATCACCAACACCGGCGACAAGACGGTTATTCACGCGGTGGCGCAGGTCACGTTCAAGGACGACCTGGGACAAACGGCGCAACGCGAGGAACTTCCCATCCGCGTTCTGCGCACCGGCGGTCCGTACGACGAGGCCGTGGACCTGAACCTCTCGCCGCTCGCCCCCGGCCAGAGCAAACCGTTTCGCCTGACCTTTGAGAATATCTCCGGCCAGTGGAACCACGCCTATCCCGATCTGCAGATCACCGAGGTCGCGGTAAAGTAAGAGGGCTGAAGCTGGAATCCAGAAGAAAAGCTTCTGCGGGGCGGCTTTCCTATTGGGCGCTGGAGCGCGTTAAAGAGAGGCTTTTCCGAAACCACCAATACTGCACTCTTAGAAAGGAAGAGGAACACTCAAATGCACTACCTTTTGTTCTACGAAGTCGGCGAGAACTACGTTTCTAGGCGTGCGGAGTTTCGGGATGCCCACCTCGAAAAGGCCTGGGAGGCGAGCGAGCGCGGCGAACTGATGTTGGGCGGCGCGCTGTCGAATCCGGTAGACGGCGCCGTGTTGCTGTTCAGGGGCGACTCGCCCGAGGTCGCGGAGAAGTTCGCCAGAGCTGATCCTTATGTGACGAGCGGGGCCGTGAAGCGATGGCATGTGCGGGAATGGGCAACGGTTGCGGGAGAAGATGCCGCGAAGCCCATCAGGCCGAATGCGGCGGCCACCGGCCAGACGGCGCGGAGCGGGTCTTCGAACCCAGTGGTAGGGGATGCTCCATCCCACGATAGTGGAATGATCTTGCGGATGTGGAGGGCGCGCTCGACCGTCAAGAAATCGGGTGAGTATGTTGAGCACGCAACCAAAAAGGTCTTCCCGGCCCTCCGTGCGATCGAAGGACATCGCGGAGCATACTTGCTGCGCCGCGCGCTTGATGGCGCGGTCGAGCTTGTCGTGCTTACGCTTTGGGAGTCGATGGAAGCAGTCCGTAAGTTCGCCGGAGTAAAGCCGGAGAAGGCCGTGGTGGAACCGGAAGCGCGAGCGGTGCTAACCGCATTTGATGATTCTGTAACACACTTCGAGGTCGTTTATCGCACCGAAGGAACGGCAAAGTGAGCTGCAATGGGCAATCTGCTCATGCACGCACACTGGGCGGATTGTCGCCTACACGGAAACCGGCTCAAGGCTACCTCCTCCCCCTCCGTTACAATGGCCTCGTGCCCGACGTAAAACCATTTCGTCTTACGGAGTCTGTCAAAGCCGCGGGTTGAGCGTCCAAGCTGAGTCCGGCGGCGCTGGACACGGTGCTTGGGAAATTAGCCCGGCAACACGACCCGAATGTGCTAGTCGGCTTCGATCACGCCGACGACGCCGGCGTGTATCTGCTCACGCCCGAGACCGCGCTGGTGCAGACGGTGGATTTCTTCACGCCCATTGTGGACGATCCCTACACCTTCGGCCAGATCGCCGCGACCAACGCGCTCAGCGACGTTTACGCCATGGGGGGAACGCCGCTGACTTCGCTGGCGCTTGTTTGTTTTCCCGACAAAGGCGATCTCGGAATTCTGGAGTGCATTCTTGCCGGCGGCTTGTCGAAGATGGTCGAAGCCGGATGCACAGTTGTCGGCGGCCACAGCATCCGAGATGAAGAAACAAAATTCGGATATTCGGTCACGGGAGTAATTCATCCCCAGCGCGTGCTGGCCAATCAGGGCGCGCAACCCGGCGATAAACTTCTGTTCACCAAAGCGCTAGGTACAGGCGTAATTTCAACGGCGATCAAGAAAGGCGTCGCCAAGCAGGAGTGGATCGATGCCGCAGTGCAGTCGATGACGACCTTGAACAAGGCGGCGGCCGAAGTAATCACTGGCGAAGGCGTCGCCAACACGCACGTGGGGACGGATGTCCTCACCCGTCCTGCCGAGCTTCGCTCGGCTGCCCAGACGAGGGCGTCTGGGCCTACGTGGTCCGTCCACGCCCTCACCGATGTCACCGGCTTCGGCCTGATCGGCCACGCTCGCGAAATGGCGCTGGCATCGAACGTCAGCCTCGTGTTCCATTCCGCCAGCATCCCCGCGCTTGAAGGTGCGCTCGATTGCATCCGCGCCGGCTACATTCCCGGTGGACTCAAAGCAAATCGCGACTTCGCCGAATGCATGGTCGGCTATGATGAGTCGGTGCCCGACGAGATCCGCACGCTTCTCTTCGACCCGCAAACCGCCGGCGGCCTGCTGATCTCGGTTGCGGCCGAAGACGCTGGATCGCTCACACACGCGCTGCAGGACGCCGGGGTTTCCGCGGTCGACATCGGCCACGTGATACCGCGCACGAAGCCCTTGATCCTTGTCACTTAATCTCGGCACTTCTTGATTGGTTTACTCTCTGCTAACCGCGTTAATCAGATTCCAGATTTCGGCCAGGTGATGGTCATCGTGCTCCGCCACAAAGTACAAGTGGTCCACCAGCCGCATAGGTGTTTTCAGCCGCGGATGGATGCGGGCGCGGGCAAAGATTGCAGGCTCGATCTTCTCCGCTTTGCTTACCAGTCGTGAGCGGGCGCTTCGGAATTCGGCCAGGATCTCATCGATTGGGCGCTGGTTGTGCTGTGCCTCGAACGTCTTCCGATTGCTCAGGTCAGCCACGGTAAGCTGCGATGCACCCGCCTGGTAGTCATCTCTAAGGTAGTCATCGACGCGCGCCATCCATAGAGGTTCGAGGTCCAGCAAATGGCCGGCATGTTCCTGGGCGGACCACTTTTCGTTTTCGCGCGGCTTCCTCACCAGGATGTCGTGAGCCGCGTCGCGGACAACTTCCTCCAGGCGGGCCGGCGTGCCTCGCAGTCGCGCACACAGGTTCGGATGCTGTTCCACCGGAAAGGTAAAGTCAAACTTTCGTTCAAACCAGAGCGGAGGTCGATTCATGGTTGCGGGCGAATCAAAATATCGCCTTGTTACAAGATGCAAAGCAAGCGGAGGCGACGCAATTCCTGGAACGCTTCCGGGCCGTCGGAACCTTCTCTGCGACGGTTGCATCTATACCCCCAAATCGTGGACCATTAGCTTTCAAATGTGCAGCTCCAGTTTTTTGTTTCCGCGAAAGGAATTCCTCGAATGAAAACCCGCAATCTTGGACGTTCTGGTCTCAAGGTCTTTGCCCTTGGCCTGGGCTGCATGGGCATGTCGGAGTTTTACTCTGGACGCGATGACGCCGAATCGATCGCGACCATTCATCGCGCGCTCGAACTCGGCATCAACTTTCTCGATACCGCCGACATGTACGGGCCGTACACAAATGAAGAACTCGTCGGACGCGCGCTCTTTGGTCGCGCAATCAAAGGCAAGCGCGATCAGATCGTGCTGGCCACAAAGTTCGGGATTGTGCGCGATCCCACCAACACCAATATTCGCGGCGTGAGCGGCAAGCCGGAGTACGTGAAGAAGTCTTGCGAAGGAAGTTTGCAGCGGCTGGGTGTCGACCACATCGACCTCTACTACCAGCACCGCGTCGATCCGAATACTCCGATCGAGGAGACGGTGGGCGCCATGGCGGAACTGGTCAAGGAGGGCAAGATTCGCCACATTGGCTTGTCCGAAGCTGGCGCCAACACTTTGCGGCGCGCGGTGAAGGTGCATCCCATCGCGGCGCTGCAGACGGAGTATTCGCTGTGGACGCGCGATCCGGAAGGGGAAATCCTGGCAACTTGCCGCGAACTTGGCATCGGCTTCGTCGCCTACAGTCCGCTCGGACGAGGATTTCTCACTGGCCAATTCAAGAAGTTCGAAGACCTGGCGGCCGATGACTATCGCCGTTTGTCGCCGCGCTTCCAGGGCGAAAACTTTCAGAAGAATCTGGATCTCGTAAGGAGAGTCGAGGAGATTGCCCGCGAAAAGGGGTGTCAGCCATCACAATTGGCGCTGGCATGGGTGCTGGCCCAGGGCGACGACATTGTTCCCATTCCCGGCACGAAGCGGCGCAAGTATCTGGAGGAAAACGCGGCGGCGGTAGATTTGAAACTTACTCCGGATGACCTGCGCCGCCTGAACGAAGTCTTTCCCTCTGGCGCCGCTGCGGGATTGCGCTACCCGGAACGCATGATGAATCTGGTCAACGTGTGAACGGCCGCGTAGGTCGGGCGCAGTCATGTATCGTTTGCCGAGACGTACAATGAATCGCACAGGCGACGCTCAGATGAAAACGACAGAGACTCTTAAACAAGAAGTTATTGACAATGCACGCCGGTTAGCTGCGGCAGGCGCCCGCTTGGAGATGATCTTGATGTTTCTTCGGGAAAAGGGGTTCGACAAAATAGATTCCATCAACACGATACGGGCCTTGTGCGGCAAGTCGACGGCGGAGTCCAAAGAAGTAGTTGATCACAGCGAAACATGGTCCGATCGGTTTCGCAGCGATATGGAGTTTCGCGAGAACGCGTGGAGGGCTCTGCGCCAGATTGCGGCTTCACAAGATCCAAGTCTCCCGAAGATCACTATTGAGGAGTTCAGGTCCGACGAACCTCGGGGCTAGACGGCACTTCCGCCACCGGCGCGCAGCCTCGCAACGTTCGCCGCCATCACAAAGCTCGGGTAATCCAGCACCTTAGCCGCCCAGAAGTTTATTCACCTCGGCATAAGGCACGGCTCCCTCCATCGCGCTGTACGTCCCGGAGGTCTTGAGTTCCTCCGCTACTCGCCGCAGCAGCCCGAGCGTAGCGCGCATGGGACCCGATCCCACGCTCACCCGCGCCACGCCCAGCTTTTCCAGTTCAGGAATCGAGGGCGCTCCCGGCACGGCAAGAATGTTGAGTGGACACTCCACCGCTTTCACCAGCCGGCCAATGGTCTCGGCATCTTTGAGTCCGGGGGCGAAGACGCAATCGGCGCCCGCATTGCGAAACGCAACCAGACGCCGCAGAGCTTCGGAGTAGTCCGCGTCCGGATTGCCTCCCGGCAGCAGGTACACATCGGTGCGGGCATTGACCACAACTTGCGCCCGCATCTGCATGGCAGCCTCGCGCGCCGCCTTGATCTTTTCGACCGCTCGCTGCAAGTCGATCAGGGGCCGATCCGGGTCGCCGCTCCCGTCTTCCAGGTTCATCCCGACGGCTCCGGCGTGAATCAGGTCGCGCGTGGTCTTGGCGGCATCTTCAGCCGTGGAACCATACCCCGCTTCGACGTCAGCGGTTACGGGAACGTGCACGGCGCGAGCGATGCGGCCGACCCGCGCCATCATTTCCTCGCGTGGAATGCGTTGGCCGTCGGGATAACCGAGCGAAAAAGCGATGCCTGCCGAGGTGGTTGCAATCGCGGGGAAGCCAGCTTCCTCGAAGATAAGGGCGCTGGCCACATCCCAAGCGTTCGGCAAGATGAGCACGCCCGGTCCGCGATGGAGCTGCCGGAACTGGGTCACTTTATTGGTGTGGGATTCCATGATTCTGTCTTCTTCTTTTCTCTGCGGGATGGGTCCGGCAGGTTTATTTCAATCCAAGTTCACTTCGATCAGTGTCAGCTGCCGCCAGCTTTGTCGCGCATGCGCTTGAGGAAACTAGGGACGTGCACCACGGCGCGCCCCACCGTACCGCTGCCGATCTCCTGCGCGCCGTCATGGGCGCGGACGCGCATGATATAGAAGCGTCCGTCAAAGGATTCCAGTTCCGCCTCGGCCTGAATTCGCATTCCGATGCCGCTGGCGGCGCGGTGTTCGACGTGGATCGAGATCCCCACCGTGATTTCTCCCTCATCGCAATACGGCTGCAGCGCGTGGAAGCAGGCCGTTTCCATCAGCCGAATCATGTCGGGAGTCGAATACACCGGGGGCAATTCCGGATGATGAGCGGAAAGCGTGTGCTTCAATTCGACGGTTTCAGCCGCCTCGCCACGCACGCCGATGGGGATGGGTCGAGCCATGCTTGCTTAGAACGGGCCTGCAGAAAAAGCTCGGATTACGAGGATAAGGCCGCCGCCCGTTCCGTCCGCCGCGCCTCGAAGGCATCGAGCACCGCCCATAGGGCCTTGGCCGCTTTCTCCGCGGCCGCCAACGCCTTCTGGGCAGTCTCCGGATTGGCTTTGACCCGCTTCTCGAGTTGGGAACGCCACACCTGCGCGTGGTGCGCGTCGGCGGTGGCGTGGAACGTGAAATAGCCGCGGGTCTTCTCATCGGCGCGGTAGCGATCGCGCAGAACGCGATCTTCTTCCTGCGCGATGCGCGGCACCTGCGATTCGTAGGCGTAGAAAGCCGCCAGCGCCTCCTCCGGAGTCCCTTCGCTGGCGACACGGTGGAACCATGAGATGAGCTTGCGGACGTCCCCAACCGGCCGCCGTTTCGGAACGCGGCCTCCGCCCAGGCCTGCCACAAAGTCGAGCCACAGTTCGGAGTGCGAACGTTCCGGCTCGCCAAAGGAGTCTTCGCCGCCCTTTTCATCGGTCATATTGGCGAGAATGGCGCGGCGCAGTTCCCCTTCTTCCAGCCGGACGCCAAGCTGAGCCAGGTAGCCCGGGAAGGCATCCACGTGGGGGTAGTAATCCTCGGCATATTCGCGCAGGTCGTCGCGGGTCAACTCGCCCGCCGACCAGGCTTTGTAGAAGGGATGGCCGAGCATTTCGTAAGGATGAATGCGTTCTTCCAGCAAAGATAAAAATGCCTTCGTTTCCATGATTGCTTCGAATCCTTTCCTCCACCTCTACGGTTCACTATACGGTCGGGACCGGCGGATCACAAGGACGCCCGGATAGGGATCCCAGCGTTCCGTGACCGGCGAAAGGAGCAAGTTGGCCAGCTTCAAGAGTTACAATCGACGGGGTAGTGTTCCCGCCGTGGTTGTGGGTCCTGAAGCAACACAAATGCAGACGTTTGACGAACATTTCGAGGTGGTAGTGGTAGGCGCTGGCCACGCCGGATGCGAAGCTGCCATGGCTGCCGCTCGCATGGGGCTGAAGACCGCTCTCTACACCTTGAACGTGGATCTGATCGCGCAGATGTCTTGTAACCCGGCCATCGGCGGCATCGCGAAGGGGCACCTGGTGCGGGAAGTCGACGCGCTGGGTGGCATCATGGGCGAAATTACGGATGTGGTCGGAATCCAATTTCGCCTGCTCAACACTTCGCGTGGACCCGCCGTCTGGTCGCCGCGGGCGCAGTGCGACAAGCAGGCCTACCGTCTGAAGATGCGTGAAGTGCTGGAGTCGCAGGCCAATCTGACGATCAAGCAGGCGGAGGTGGTGGATGTGGTTGTCGAACAGTTCTCAGTTCCCAGTTCTCAGTTCTCAGTTACTCCCGATACTACTGAGAACCGGGAACTGAGAACTGAGAACTGCATCCGCGGCATCTTGCTCCGCGATGGCCGCCGCGTCTCGGCGAATGCGGTGATCATTACTACTGGGACTTTTCTTAACGGCCTGATTCACTGCGGCGAGCAGCAGTATCCGGCGGGACGTTCGGGAGAACCGGCGGCAGTTCTGCTCGGCGAAGCGCTCAAGAGACTCGGCCTGCGCGGATGCCGCCTCAAGACCGGGACGCCTCCGCGGCTGGATGGCCGCACCATCGACTGGTCGCGCTTCGAGCGGCAGCCGGGCGATTTGGATCCCACTCCGTTCAGCTTTCGCACGCGGCGCGTTTCGCATCACGACTCGCAGGTGCCTTGCTACATCGCTTTTACCACCGAAGAGACGCATCGCATCATTCGCGAGAACGTGCATCGCTCGCCGATGTACAGCGGGCAGATTCAATCGACCGGACCGCGCTATTGTCCCTCGATTGAGGACAAGATCGTCAAATTTCCCGACAAGCTGACGCACCAGCTTTTTTTGGAGCCCGAGGGCCTGAACACACACGAAATCTACGTCAACGGCATGAGCACTTCGCTGCCGATTGATGTGCAACTGGCGATCCTCAAGTCGATTCCGGGGCTCGAAAGCGCGGAGATGATGCGGCCGGGTTACGCGATTGAGTACGACTCGATCGATCCCACGGAACTCAAGCGCACGCTGGAAACGAAAAAGATTGCGGGACTGTTTCTCGCCGGACAGATCAACGGCACGTCGGGATACGAAGAGGCGGCTTGCCAGGGAATCATGGCGGGGATTAACGCCGCGCTTACGCTGAAGAACGAGCCCCCTCTGGTGCTGGATCGCACCGAAGCTTATACGGCGATTCTGATCGACGATTTGATTTCGAAAGGCACCAACGAGCCTTACCGTATGTTCACTTCGCGGGCGGAGTTCCGCTTGCACCTGCGCATCGACAATGCCGACCGGCGTCTTACTCCGCACGGCCGCCGGGTGGGGCTGATCTCAGATGAAGCGTGGACGGAGTTTGAGGCGAAACAGCAACGGCTGGGGGAAGTGAAGCACCTGCTGGAGACGACGAAGCTGACCGCAGCGATGGCGGAGCAGATCAAGCAGCAATCGCCAGTGGAGGGACGGACCCAAGCTTGCGTAGGGGCAGGTGCCCTCACCTGCCCAGTCGAGCGCAGTTCGACCGCTTTCGCTGATAGCGGAGCAAGTCCGCAAGATCTCTCTTCCGCGGTCGGCCAGCCGCTAGCGCAACTGCTGAAGCGCCCCGAAATTACTATCGAACTACTGGTTCCCGCTCTGCTCGGGGTCTCCCTGGGTTTCTTTGAAAGAAACGCTGACCACCGGCCACTGACCACCGACCACTTGTCCACCGAAATCCGCAACGAGCTAAAATCCGTCGAAACGGAAATCAAGTATGCCGGATACCTTGACCAGCAGGAGCGCGCCATCGAGCGGTTGAAGAAGGCCGAACAGCGCCGCATTCCGGATTGGTTCGATTACCGCGCGGTCAGCGGATTGTCGCGCGAAATGCAGGAGAAGCTCGGGAAAGTCGTCCCGCAGACGCTGGGCCAAGCCTCGCGCATTCCCGGCGTAACGCCAGCGGCGGTTTCACTGATCAACGTTTATATCGAGATCCAAGGACGGCGGCGGGAACAGGCCGCGGCGCTTTAGCATTGCCTTAAGTTTAGCGCTTATGGGGCAAAGCCCCGCCACAGACGAGCCATTAGCGGGTAACCGCCTTCTTGACGGCGGATCTCAGTTCGTCATACGGCATCGCTCCCGGATGGTACATCGCCACCTGCCCGGCGCGATTCAGGACTATCAGAGTCGGCGTCGTGCTTGCTCCGTAAGCGTTGAAGTTCTGCCTGCTCAACGGCACGGACATGTCCTGCAGGCTGGCGTAATATCTGGCGCGGACGGATTCGATATACGCCCGCTCCTCGCCGGGCTTGGCGTCGGCGCCTTGAGCGGCGTAGCCGTAGAGTCTTGTCGGGCCGATGACGACCAGGCCCTCGGGGGCGAACTCCTGGCGCAAGCGGGCTATGACGGGGACTTCGGCTTTGCAGTCTCCGCACCAGTGCGCCCAGAAGAAGAGAAGAACCGGCGAGCCTTTCAGCGACGCCAGGGTTGGCGGCTTGGGACCGAGATATTGACTTATTTGCAAGGACGGCGCGGGTTGGCCGATCAGAGCGAGCAGGTTGAGATTCTTCTGGAGCCGCGCTCGAATGGAGGTATTTCCGTAGCGCGTTAAAGCCGAGCGCAGCAGGCTGGCCGCCTTCGCATGCTGTCCTTTGGCCGCCATCTCCTGGGCGAGAACCTCGTACGCCGCGCCCAAGGCGATGGGCAGATGAGGTTCAGCGTCAAGCTTGCGCTTGGTCGTCGTGAGTTGCTGCTCGGAGAGACGGCGCGTCTCAGTGGCGTAGGCGGCGGCTTGATCCCACTGCCTGGTCGATGCCGCTCCGCGCGCCATCCACGACAAGGCTTCGAGATACTCCGGCGTGACGCCGTGCTGGGCCTTATAGGCGCGAAGTTCCGACTCGGCTGCGGGAAAGGCGTTCTGCGCCAGTTGGGCGCGAACATCCGCGACCAGGTCTGCTTCGGCACGCACGAAAGCGCCCAACAGAAAAACCCCGGCGAAAACGGCGCCCCATTTCACCATACGCATAGGCATGATTTGATGATGAATGAGGCTCCCGGAAGTTGCAAACGGCACACTCAGGCGGCGAGGCTATATCGGTTGTCGGAAGCAGCCAGGATGCTCATCATTTCGTGAAAAGAGACAATTTCGAAGTTCAGAATGGAGCCGGTTCGCGCCAGCCCCTCCAAGACTGGCCGGGAGGGACAAAACAGTTTCAATCGAATGTCGTGTCCGCGGCTCCAGCGATCGAGAAGGGCGAGCATTCCCAAGCCGCCGCCGCTGATCGCTTCGACTTCGGAGAGAGCCAGCGCAATGATGCGGGAGGCTGTTTGAGCCTGCACGACGTCGCGAAGCTTGAAAACTGCGTCGCTATGGACGATCCGGCCTTTGCACTCAATGACTGCCAGATCACTCAGGTTCTCGACTTCTATGGTCAGCATGCAATCCTCCAGAGTTGTTAAGTGGTGTGGGCTTCAATCTGTCGACCGAAAGCTAGTCGCGAAGCACGATGTCTAGAAGTGAGTTATGAACCCGCAATCCGCTCCCGCCATAGTCATATTCAACGAATCCCGACTTCCGGAACCGGTTCATGAAGAAACTGACCCGCGATCGGGTCGTGCCTATCATCTCGGCAAGGGTTTCCTGGCTGATCTTGGGGATTACCGACTTCGGGACGCCTTCCCTACCGAAGCGAGCCAGCTTTAGCAGAACCCGCGCCAGTCTTTTTTCGCTCGAATTGAAGAGATGGTCAACCAAATCCTCTTCGTATCGGATGTTCCGTGTCATCACGCTGGCTACGAACATGTCCGAGAATTCGTGTTCCCGATGCAGCGCTTCGATCATGGCTTTCTTATCGATGCACAGAAGTTTGCAGTCTGTCATTGCGGTTGCAGATTTCATGCGTGAAAGCCTTCCGACCAGGCAACCTTCGCCGAAGAACTCTCCCTGACTCAATATGCCCAGGGTTGCCTCCTTGCCAGTCCTGGAGACGATCGTTAGTCGCACTCTGCCTTCCTGAATGTAGAAGACCGAGTCAGCCGCATCTCCTTGCGTGAAGACTGTCTGTTTCTCGGAAAAAGTTACGACTTTCCCAGCCGCGCCAATAGTGGCAAGGAATTTCTCCGGGTCGAAGTTGGGCCTTCTCTTGGTCAACGTGGTTGGTGGCGCCGTCGAGCGACCTCTGCACTCAACCAGCGCCAAGTCATTCCTGGACTCAACATGTAGGGTCGGCATGGAATCCTCCAGACTGATTTGGTTGCTCGTTTTCAGTGACTCGCTGCATGCAGAAAGCAAGAACCCTGCCAAAAGGCGGCGAGCCTTATTTTTCAGCTCGATACACGAGATTGAGGGACTCAGACCGCGAATTCTCCGGGTGGAGTCAGGGAAATATGTACCAAGACGGATTACCTCGGTAAGCACAAAATCCTCTGGCCATTTGCACCGGAATATGTACAATCTAGGTGCGTTTGGTCTTTGCGGTCGTCAGCAGCACTCTGCTCTACGGCGTGACCTGCCTGAGCGTGATCTGCACGTATCCTGCGAGTTCCGGCGCACACTTCAACACAAAAGGAACACGGCAACATCATGGAAACAGGAACAGTAAAGTGGTTTAACGATGCCAAGGGCTATGGTTTTATCAGCCGCCAGAATGGCGAGGACGTTTTCGTTCACTTCTCCGCCATCCAGGCAAACGGCTTTCGCAGCCTGCAGGAAGGTCAACAAGTTCAGTTCGACGTGGTGAAGGGCCCCAAGGGCTGGCAGGCCGAGAACGTCAAAGGCGTCTAAGCCACAACCAAAATTTGGGAACTGTGAACGAAGAGCGGCCCGCAGAGGCCGCTTTTCTATTTGGGGAGGATTTGGCTCTAACTGCGGGACTCACGAGCCCGCGTAGGACAGCCGCCCTCAGCAGTTGCCGAGATCCGGCACTCGAATCGGATATACGTCACGCCGCCTGTTCGGCTTCGGCGACGGCTGCGTAGAAACGAAAGAAGCCTTCCACTCGTGTGACTTCGAGAGCCTGATGGATGCGTTGATTCACGCCCACCAACCCCAGGCCCCGTCCATCTCTTTGCCGCGTGACATAGGCCGCGACCAAGGCCCCAACTCCGGCTGAATCCATCAGCGGAACCTTGGTGAAGTCCAGAATGAGCGCGCGCGAGCAGTCGGCCCGCACCTTGGATTGAAAGCCGAATATATTGGGAAGCGTCAGTGGCCCCGTAAGGCGGAGAATGCGGATTCCCTCGCGCGAACCGGGAATATCTTCGATATGTAACCGGTGCTCAGGCATGCGAGAAATGTTAACGGCGAATGACAGCGCAAATGTTAAAAACAGGTTAATTCCGGAGCGGGCACCAAGTCCAGCCCGCGGAATCAAATGTATCCCCCTGTGCTTCGCTGTGCCCTCTGTGGTTCGGCATTTCCCTGACATCGCAAAAACGCTAACCACAGAGGTCACCGAGAACCACAGAGGAACGCGGGACCCGGCAAACCAAGAAAGTCTACTCTCCCCCCACCGTAAGTCCGTCAATCCGAATCGTCGGCGAAGCCACGCTGCCGCGGAACTCCAGGTCGTTGCCAATTTCGGAAATGTTGCAGAACATGTCTTTCAAGTTCCCCGCTACCGTGATCTCTTCGACTGGATAGGCGAGTTCGCCGTTGACGATCCACATACCGGAGGCTCCGCGGGAGTAATCGCCAGTGACTAAGTTCGCGCCGTGGCCGAGAAACTCAGTTACATAGAGACCGTCTTTGATCTCCCCGATAATCTGGGCCGGCGTCTTCGTTCCGGGTTCGAGGAAGTAGTTTCCCGGTCCGATTCCCGGCGTTCCGGCCAGTCCGCGAGACGCGTTGGCGGTCGTCTCCAGGCCCAGCTTTTTCGCCGTGTAGGTATTCAGCAGATACGATTTCAGAATCCCGTTCTCAATCACTACCGTGCGCCGGGTCGGAATGCCTTCGCCATCGAAGGGCGCGGTGCCGAAGCCGCCGGGCATGGTGCCGTCGTCGACTACGGTGACGTTCGCTCCGGCAATTTTCTGCCCGAGTTTGCCCGCCAGGAACGAGGCTCCGCGATAGACCGAGTCGCCATTCACGCCCTCGAAAACGTGTTCGAGCATTGACCTAGCAACCATCGGATCAAGTACCACCGGCACATGCGCGGTCTTTACCTTTCGTGCGCCCAGTCGCCGCAGCGTGCGCCGCGCCGCCTCTCTTCCAACCTGCTCCGCCGAGTCAAGTTTGGCCAGGCTGCGCGCCACCGAATACCAGTAATCGCGCTGCATCCCTCCGTTCTCATCCTGCGCAATAGGTACCGCCGCGACCGAACAGTACGACCGGCGGTATTCGCCGACAAAGCCATGAGAATTTGCCAGTATCTTTCTGCCGGTGGCGGCGTCGAACGATCCGCCTTCGGAGTTCTTGATGCGCGGATCGGCGTCGAGCGCGGCCTTTTCGGCCCGGCGCGCGTACTCGATGCGCTCGGCGCCGGGCAAGGAGTAAACGTCCTCGTGATAAAGATCAAGGTCGCCTGCAAGCGCTCCGAGCTTGCCAACTTCGGGGATTCCGGCGTACGGATCCTCGGAACAGATCTTCGCCAGTTCGAGCGCGGACTTCAGCATGCGCTCGATGCCTTCGGCGGAAAAATCGCTCGAATAGGTCGAGGCCGCGCGCTGTCCGAAGAAGACGCGCACGCCGATGGCGCGCGAGCCCGACTCCTTGAGCGTTTCGACCTGGCCCAGACGCACCACGGTAGAAAACTCGTCGCCTTCCCGGACGACGCACTCGGCCGCCGTAGCGCCCCCTTCCATCGCGCGCCGGACAACGTCGGTGGCAAGTCCCTTGAGATCGGTTGCGGGCTTCGTTTCGCTGGTTTCTAGTACTGTCGTCATCTCAGATTCTTTATGGCTGCGAGCTATGAGCCACGAGCGGGCAGTGCTTGCTCGCAGCTCGTGGCTCGAAGCTCGTAGCCCGACTTTACTGCATGAATCCGCCGGTTTCCCGCTTGGCGGTGCCCCCGACGGTGAGCCGGTCGATTTTAATGGTCGGGATGCCCACTCCGACCGGGACAGCCTGTCCATCTTTGCCGCAGGTGCCGACGCCTTCGTCGAGTTTCAAATCGTTACCGACCATCGAAACCCGCGTCAGCACATCGGGCCCATTGCCGATCAGGGTCGCGCCTTTGATGGGGGCCGTGATCTGCCCATTTTCGATCAGATACGCTTCCGACGCCGAGAAAACAAATTTGCCGTTCGTAATGTCGACCTGTCCGCCGCCGAAGTTCACCGCGTACACGCCATTCTTCACCGAACGAATAATGTCTCCGGGATCGTCCTGCCCCGCCAGCATGTAAGTGTTCGTCATGCGCGGCATTGGAATGTGCTCATAACTCTCGCGGCGTCCGTTGCCGGTATCGGCCAGGCCCATCAATTTCGACGAGAGTTTGTCGCTCAGATATCCCTTGAGAATTCCGTTCTCGATCAGCACGGTTTCCTGTGTCGGCTGGCCTTCATCATCGACATTCAACGACCCGCGCCGCCATGGCATCGTGCCATTGTCGACCACCGTACACTTTTCGCTGGCCACGCGTTTGCCGATCAGCCCGGCAAATGCCGACGTCTTCTTGCGATTGAAGTCGGCTTCCAACCCGTGGCCCACGGCCTCGTGCAGCAGAACGCCCGGCCATCCCGGCCCAAGCACGACTTCCATGTCTCCGGCTGGAGCTTCGCGGGCATCTAATTGCAAAATCGCCTGGCGCGCAGCCTCTTTGGCGAAGAACTCGGGAGTCTTGTCGCCAAAAAAGAAATCGAGCGCGACCCTCCCGCCGCCGCCCGAGCTTCCACGTCCCGACGATTCGCGGCCTGAAGTTGCGTCCGTCTTCGCGATGCAGGAGACATTCACGCGAGCCAGCGGCTGCGAGTCTTCCGCAAACGTGCCGTCGGAGCCGACCACGAGGATGGTCCGCAGTTCGTCGGCATAGCTGGTGCGTACTTCCTTGATCCGCGGATCGTATCCGCGAGCCGTGCGATCGGCGCGCATCAGCAGTTCAACTTTGGCAGTAATGTCCGCGTCCACCGATGGCAACGCGACGGGATACAAACTGCGGGCCGGCTTCTGCTGGAATCCCGCCACTGTCGTTTTGGAAGGCGCGCTCGCGATCAACGCCGCCGTGCGCGCGGCATGAAGAATCCGTCGCGGAGAAAGATCGTCCGTGTAGGCATACCCGGTGCGCTCGCCGGACACAACGCGCACACCGCACCCCGCCGAAATTCCCTGCGAAGCGGACTTCACCAGCGACTCATCCACCATCAGCGAAGTCGAGGTCAGATACTCGAAATAAAGGTCGGCATAGTCGCCGCCCGCCGAAAGCGCCGCCGTCAGATAAGTCTCAAGATCGTGATT
>Ga0181523_10000412_pt1 | contig 47974 bp, 33 predicted proteins | sample PEATcosm2014_Bin_43_FD_119752 | JGI IMG/M metagenome (GOLD analysis project Ga0181523, IMG submission 119752) | Peatland microbial communities from MTU Mesocosm Facility, Houghton, MI, USA - PEATcosm2014_Bin05_30_metaG | ecosystem: Environmental > Terrestrial > Soil > Wetlands > Peat | place... | reverse complement strand
TTATTGTCAATCTCATCGTGGAATTTCGTGTAGGACGTGCTAACGCCCTCTTTCATTCGAAACTCGTTGAGATACGTCCCGTTGGCAGGATTCAATTCCCCGCTCCCGTGGTTCTTTGTGTCACTGTTGTGATAGGCGACGCCTTCTCCGCCGAAGTCATAGTAGGCGCATTGCACGCGTCCGGGAATTTTCTGCGGCCCTCCATGATACACGCTGTCCTGGAACGGCTTGCCCTTGTATTCATTTAATTGTGCGGACGCGCATGCGCAAAAATAGAAACCGCCGGTGAGAATCAAGCTCGCTTGCAGATTAAATCGAAGAATTGTTTTCATGTCGGGATTGTCAGTGTTTTGACTTTGGTTGCGTCCAATTATGGACGAAAGTCCAGGCAATGCAATAAAAGGTAGCGGGGTGTTTAAAATCCTTCAATTCTCAATCCATCCTGATTTCAACCACTGACTAAACACCCCGTCAAAAGTCCTGCTACGATGAAAGCTTGAATGATTCACCCGCTTCGAGCATTATTACATCATACCCGTGAACACTAAAGGCATATCACCCAAAAATTTGGCCGTCAAGCAACTCCCAAGGAGACTGGGGCTGTTTTTTTCGTTTCTGCTATCCCTTGTCTTTGTGGCATCGGCCTGGTCAGTTTCATTTTACACGCAGCGGTTGGAAGATCCCAAGGCGGTTTGCGTTGCCCCCTCCGGCGGCGACGACACCGCTGCGTTGCAGAAGGCGGTTAATCAAGTTCAGGAGACCACCGGCCAGGGAATTGTTCTGCTAGCCCCGGGACGATATCGCATCAGTGATACGCTTTATATCTGGCCCGGCATCCGGTTGATTGGCTACGGTGCCGAACGTCCGGTTATTGTCCTGCCCGCCAACACACCGGGTTTCGGAGACGCCTCGCATGAGAAGCTCATGGTCTTTTTCACTGGAAGGCGCCCGCGAAATCCGCAGGCTGGCAACGGTTCTGTCCCTGACGCCAACCCAGGCACTTTTTATTCCGCAATCGCAAATGTCGATTTCGAGGTTGAGGAAGGAAACCCGGGCGCGGTCGCTGTGCGGGCTCATTATGCCCAGCACTGTTTCCTCGCTCACATGGATTTCCGTCTCGGCTCCGCGCTGACCGGCATCCACGACGGCGGGAATGTGGTCGAGGACGTTCATTTCTTCGGCGGCGCCCATGCCATTTGGACGTCAAAACCTTCGCCCGGCTGGCAGTTCACGCTCATTGACTGTTCATTTGAAGGCCAACGCGAAGCCGCGATTCTCGAACACGAAGCCGGACTCACGCTCATTCGCCCGCACTTCCGGCAGGTGCCAACCGCCGTTGAAATTGAACCGGAATGGGCGGACGAACTCTGGGTCAAGGACGCCCGCCTCGAAGACATTTCGGGTCCGGCATTCATTTTTGGGATGGAGAAAAACCCGCGCAACGAAATCAATATGGAAGGAGTTACCTGCCGCGACGTGCCGGTCTTTGCCGCGTTGCGCGACAGCGGCAAACGCTTTGCCGCCCCTGCGAAAATTTATACGGTGAAGATTTTTTCCCACGGACTCCATTATGCCGACATCGGAGCCGTGCCGGAAATCGAAACCCACTTCGACGTCACGCCGCTGGCCACGATGCCACCTGCCGTCGCCTCTGATTTGGCTCCCCTGCCCCCTTGCGATACCTGGGTGAATTTGCGTGATTTGGGCGCAAAAGGCGACGGCCGCACCGACGACACCGACGTATTGCAGAAAGCGATTGCGGAGCATCGCGCCATTTATTTGCCGTCGGGCTTTTACGTCGTGCATGCCACGCTAATGCTGCGGCCCGACACGGTGTTGATCGGGCTGCATCCGGGCGCAACGCAGATTGTTTTGCCGGACGGCACGCCCGCTTATCAAGGCATCGGTGACCCCAAAGCGTTGCTGGAAGCACCCAAAGGCGGCAGCAACATTGTCATCGGCATCGGGCTTTATACTGGCGGGGACAATCGGCTCGCGGTCGCGGCTCTCTGGAAGGCGGGCTCCGGTTCGATGATGAACGACGTTCGATTCCTTGGCGGGCACGGCACGCCACTGCCGGACGGTTCTCGCGAGAACCCGTATAACAGCAGCCACACGGCCGACCCCGATCCCAGTCGTCACTGGGACGGTCAATATCCCAGCCTATGGGTTACCGATGGCGGTGGAGGCACGTTTTTGGATATTTGGACCCCTTCGACCTTTGCCCAGGCTGGCATGGTCGTATCTGATACTGAGACTGAAGGCCGGGCTTACCAAATCTCAAGCGAGCATCATGTTCGCAACGAAGTCGAAGTAAAAAACGCCGCACACTGGTGCTTTTATGCCTTACAGACTGAAGAGGAGCGGGGTGAAAGCGGCTTCGCCCTGCCGATTGAAATTGATTCGTCTCACGATATCACCTTTGCCAATTTCCACAGCTACCGCGTCATCAGTTCGTTCCAGCCTTTTCCGTGGGCCGTCAAGGTGTCCAATTCGCGGGACATTCGTTTCCGTAATTTTCACTGCGACAGCAACAGCAAGGCGAGCTTCGATTCCGCCGTTTACGATCAGACGCATGACATCGAACTCCGCCAACATGAGTTCGCCTGGTTGGATCTTTCGACTCAAGTGACTCGTGCCGAACGCGCCACGCTTTCACCCGTTGTCGCACGCGGTGCAAAAGTGGAAAAACTTGCGGGCGGTTTTTTTAATATCTCCGGCGGCGCTGTCGGGCCACGCGGCGATTTCTATTTCGTGGATGCCCATTGGCAGCGAATCTATTGCTGGGATTCGTTGTCACGACAACTCTCCACCGTCAGCGATTCTCCGCTGGAACCCGTCAACCTGGCCGTGGACCAGGCGGGCGACTTGATGGTCATTTCTTACGCGGATACTGGCGTGGTTTATTCCTTGAATTCGAGCGGCAATGTCACGCTGTTGAAACCCGACGCTGTCGCCGATCGGTCCGGGAAAAGTTTATACTTGCCCGTCAGCGATTGGCACTTGAACCGCGATTCCCTTTCCCATCCGGTTGCCCATTTTATTTCGCCTGACAGGACTACTGTGCTGCCCGCAGGCGCGGACTTTTTAAACGGAGCAACCAGTTGGCGCGTCAAATCAAGTCCGCAGCTTCGCTCCTTTGGATTGGGCCGAGCCGTGCCCGGTGAACCTTTTTATATTACCGACGAATCCGAGTTGCGGACGTGGGTCTCTGATGTGAATCCGGACGGGAGCCTGAAAAATTTCCGGCTCTTTGCCGAACAAGGTGGCGAGAGCGTGACAGCGGATTCGCGCGGCAACGTCTATATCGCCGCCGGCCAGATTTACGTCTATGACCCTGTCGGCAAACTGATTGACACCATCGAAGTTCCCGAACGACCGGTGCAATTGATGTTTGGCGGCGCCGACCACGAGACGCTTTTCATTGCAGCCCGAACGTCGCTTTACTCGGCGCGTATGAAGTATCCAGGAAAGTGAGCGTTTCAAGGCGCCCGGCGGGAATGCATGGGTTAAGTCCAACGGTTCCTGTAAAAGCGAAGTCGCTTGCTGCAACCCTTGCTCAGCTTAGGTCTTGCTTCAGAGACCCGTTTAAGGTGATGGTGGCCAAGGGGATGGGATAACATTTGGCTGTCCTCCAGCCTTTCCTCCGGCCCAAAGACTTTCGGGCTGACCCGCTTCACGGTCAGACCAAGAGGCTTTGCGCCGAGCCGATTTGAGCGTGACCAGAGCGCCCCTGGCGTCTTCCCAAACGCTCCGCGACTCACCGGCCCGGCCCAAGCCCCAGCGCGTTAGCGCACTTGGGCGCGGTAGAACTGGGCGTCCAAGGATGGGTTAGGGTTGACAAAGAAATTCGTCCCGCCAACTAGGATATTGGTGCCGACCACCTGCCAGTTTATCAGATCGGTGGAAGACTCGATGTTCACCGCCAGGTTGGGAAGGCCGGTGATTCCAAAACCAAACTGACCGGCGCTCAAGCTTGGCGGCTGTAAAATCGGCGGCAGCACGGAGCTGGCTGGAAAACCCTCCCGGATGTTGTTGTTAATTTGGTCCGGCACATAAAGGTTGCCCGAGCTGTCCATCACCACTCCGTTAGGCCCATTAAACCGCGCGGCACTCCCCGTCCCGTCCGCGCTACCAGGACTGCCCGCAAGTCCAGCCAGGGTCGTCACCACCCAATTTGTTCCGACCGAGGTCACTTTGCGGACTGTGCTGTTTGTATAATCCACTACATAGACGTTGCCCGCGCTGTCCACCGCCCCGCCGCCAACACAATAAAACCGGGCGGCGCTGTTCGTTCCATCTACGCTGCCAAATTGTCCCGCGAGTCCGGCCAGGGTCGTCACCACCCAATTCGTTCCGACCGGGGTCACTTTGCGAACTGTGCTGTTGTTAGCGTCCCCCAAATAGATGTTGCCGGCGCTGTCCAGCGCCAAGCCCCAAGGATAATTAAACCGTGCGGCGCTGTTCGTCCCGTCCGTGCTGCCAGCACTGCCCGCCAGTCCGGCCAGGGTCGTCACCACCCAATTCGTTCCAACCGGCGTCATTTTGCGGATCGTGTAATTGTAACAGTCCGCCACAAATAAGTTGCCGTTCGTGTCCACCGTCACGGTGCCGGGATAACGAAACCGCGCGGCGCTGTTCGTCCCGTCAGCGCCGCCAGGACTGCCCGCGAGTCCGGCCAGGGTCGTCACCACCCAATTTGTTCCGACCGGCGTCACTTCCCGGATCGTGTGGTTGGCTGTGTCCGCCACGTAGAGGTTGCCCGCGCTGTCCACCCCCACGCCGCCAAGATAATTAAATCGCGCGGCGCTGTTGGTCCCGTTCACGCTGCCAAGAGAGCCCGCCAGTCCGGCCAGGGTTGTCACCACCCCGCCCGGCGTTACTTTGCGGATCGCTTGGTTGCCAGAGTCCGCCACATAGACGTTACCGTTCGTGTCAACCGCCACGAACGAAGGACTATTAAACCGGGCGGCGCTCCCCGTCCCGTCATTAGTGCCAGCACTGCCCGCCAGTCCGGCGAGGGTGGTGAACGTGTAGGGTGTGGCGTAATTGGCTTGGCCGAGCGCGGCCAGAGGCAGGACGGCCAGCCCCAGCAGGACGCCCGGCAAAGTCCCGGTCAGCCACCGGAAAAGACTACGCCAGCCCCGAAAACTTTCGGGGTTGGGTTTCATCATGTATCCTGTGCCGAACCAGCGTCCGGCGCGATTTGGGGTGTTCGTTTTCATAGGTTGTGATCCTTTATTTGGAATTGGTTCGCCGACCGGGACGCGCTTCGGGCCCGGCCCGTTGCAGGGCCTCACGCACTAGGACTTCGTCACGGTCATCAACCTGTTTCATAGGCAAAGGCGTTGGTGCCTTCATTTGTACATGCGCATTCCAGCGGAAAAAAGTATGGACGAATTTCATAAATCTTTTTCGCCGCTTAACCCCGGATGATCCAGGGAAGACGGCTCATTGCCCCGCGGGCAGGCTCACCGCGAGGGTAGTCGTTGCGGGCGAGAACAGCTTCCTTGGCGGCCGCCAATGTCCCGAAACCTGCCCATGAACCTGCGGTTTGGAGTTCCGTGTTTACGCGGTCCAGACCGCCTGAAGGCGGAATTCCTAACGACCCAGTCATTCCTGAGTGGTTCAAGGGCGCAAGGCGCACACTTGTTCGGGGGATTCTCTCCTCGGTTCTGGTCGGAGATCGGCACATCTGAATTCTTTGACCAAACGACTTATTTCGAGTCCCGCTCGGGCGTCGCGGGCTGGGTCCCGAGCACTGCCTTGGCTTCGCTCATGAGGGCGTGGGCGATGATCCAATCCAACCAATCGTCGCCGAAGTCACCGCTGTCCACTTTGGGCAGCTTCGTTTCTGCAATCTCGACTCCTTTGGCGAGGCCAGCGCGGGCCTGATCCGGCTGCCTGGATTGGTACCGCGCCATGGCCAAGACCATGTAGGCCTCTACGTCGCGGAATGGAACCTCCCCAGTCTGGGCAAGAACTTTCTGCGTCCATTCGACCGCGGTGGCAAAATGGCCCTGGCGATATTCGGCCAGGCCTTTAACAAACTGGAAAAAAACCAAATATGGATGGTTCTTGCCTTCGGTCACCGCCGTGTTTGCCCAATTGCTTTCGGCTGTCAGATCCGCGCCCGGCGAAGGGAGGATCAAACAATCTTTGGCCATGCGTTCGGCGATGACCGGGTCATTGGTTCCACCGAAGCGCGCCACGATCCGCGCGCAATGACGGCGGTAGCCTTCGAGATCGCCGCTTTGCACGAGCAAGGGAGCAAGCAAGCGATAAGCTTCGGGGTCCTCCGGCTCAAACTCGACCACCCTGGAGAAATCCGCCGCTGCCTCTTTCCAATGCCCGGTGCGAGCGCGCAAGTTGCCGCGCGCGCGCAGCAGTCCGGCGCTCTTCGGCTGTCTCTCGGCAGCCGGGGTTAGAAGATCGTCGAGAAGCTGTTCGGCCTCATCGAATTTCCGTTCGCGCATGAGAACGTCCACCAGGCTGTTGAGCGACCAAGCCACGTCGGGGTGTTCAATGCCCAGCAGCTTCCTTTGCATCGCCAGCGCCTCGCGGTACAGGGTCTCCGCTTCCGTCAACTTGCCTTGTGAAGAGAGCACATAAGCAAGACCATTAAGCGAGTTGGCCACGTCGCGGTGTTCGCTGCCCAGCAGCTTCCTTTGCATCGCCAGCGCCTCACGGTACAGGGTCTCCGCTTCCGCCCACTTGCCTTCTGAGGAGAGCACATAAGCAAGACCATTAAGCGAGTTGGCCACGTCCAGGTGTTCGCTGCCCAGCAGCTTCTTTCGCAGCGCCAGCGCCTCGCGGTACAGGGTCTCCGCTTCCACGAACTTGCCTTGTGAAGAGAGCACATAAGCAAGACCATTAAGCGAGTTGGCCACGTCGCGGTGTTCAATGCCCAGCAGCTTCCTTTGCAGTGCCAAGGCCTCGCGGTACAGGGTCTCCGCTTCCACATACTTACCTTGTGAAGAGAGCACAAGAGCAAGGCCATCAAGCGAGTTGGCCACGTCGGGGTGTTCACTGCCCAGCAGCTTCTTTCGCAGAGCCAGCGCTTCGCGGGTCAGGGTCTCCGTTTCCGCCCACTTGCCTTCGGAAGAGAGCGCGGCAGCGAGATTGTTGAGTGAGTCGGCCACGTCCTTGTTTTCGCTGCCCAGCAGCTTCCTTTGCATCGCCAACGCCTGGCGGCACAGGGTCTCCGCTTCCGCAAACTTTCCTTCCCTGTAGAGCACACCACCAAGCCTGCAGAGTGAGTCGGCCACTTTCGGGTGTTCGTTGCCCAGCAGCTTCTTTCGCACAGCCAGCGCCCCGCGAAACATGGCCTCCGCATTCGTGTACTGGCCGAGTTCAAAGTAAATTGTGCCGATGGTGTTTCGTAGGTCTGCTTCGACATCCGGCTGGTTTTTCAGTTCCTTGTCCAGACGCTGGGCGGTCTTGTCCAATATCTCCCGCAGCATCGTCGTGTCCCGGCCCCGCGCCACCGACGGCCCGACACCCTGGAGCATGTCCTGCAGGAATTCTGCGACTTGCTGGCTCCGGGTGGCCTCACGATTCGCCTTGTGCAGGGACGAGAGGCTGACCCCCAACCCGATCGCCAACGCCGCGAACATGACCGCGGCGGCCACAAACGTCAGCTTGTGGCGCCGGATCAGCTTCTGGAGGCGATAGAACTGGCTGGGAGCATGCGCCTCCACAGGCTCATCATCCAAGTGCCGCTCAATGTCCAAAGCTAGAGCGTTGGCCGTCTCGTAGCGCCGTGTGCGGTTCTTGTCCAAGGCCTTCATCGCAATCCAATCCAGGTCACCGCGCACCAGTTGAATAAGTTGGGAGGCACCGGTGTGACGGCGTATGGCGGTGGTCGTCTGCTCCTCGGCCGCCAGCGTCCTCAGCCGCGTGGAGGGCCGCGGCGGCTCCTCCTCCCGGATGATACGCCGGATTTCGTCCAAGCCCGCCTCGAGCAGCCGCCTTGAGTCAAAGGGCGTTTTACCTGTGAGCAACTCGTAGAGCAGAACCCCTAAGCTGTAGATGTCGCTGCGCGTGTCGATATCCAATGTGCTCATCTCCGCCTGCTCCGGACTCATGTACGCCGGGGTGCCGATAAACTGCTCGAACGCCGTGAAGACCGTCTTGTCCGTCAACGGTTGACCGGTGGTCGCCTTGGCAATGCCAAAGTCAATGATCTTGGGGAGCGGCTTTCCATCGTGCACCGTGACCAGGATGTTCGAAGGCTTGATGTCCCGATGAATGATGCCCTTCTGATGCGCGTGCTGGATGGCATGACAGATCTGGACAAACAGATCGAGCCGCTCTTCGGTGGACAGATGGTTCTCGTCGCAGTAGTCGGTGATCTTGATGCCCCGCACCAGTTCCATGACGAAGTAGGGCCGGCCGGTGTCGGTCGCGCCGGCATCGAGCACCTTGGCGATGTTGGGATGGTCCATTAGCGCCAAGGCCTGGCGCTCGGCTTCGAACCGGGCAACGACCTGCTTGGTGTCCATCCCCAGCTTGATCACCTTGAGGGCGACCCGGCGGCGGATCGGTTCCTCCTGCTCGGCCATATAGACGACCCCACAGCCACCTTCGCCGATTTGCTGGAGGAGTTTATAGTGGCCAATCTTGTCTCCAGGCTTCTCGGTGACAGGGTCCAAAAGGGCGGTGGTTTGCTGCGACAATGGAATGACCAGTTCTTTCAAGAAGTCGCCCGCCGGCGGTTCGAGGAATGGGTCGGGACTCTCATGGGCCTGAAGAAGGGCTGCGAGCCTGGCGCGCAGCGCCGCGTTGCCCGCGCAGACCTGGTCAAGGTAGTCTTCACGCTCCGCGCCCTTGGCCCGTTGCAGGGCCTCACGGAAGAGGACTTGTTCCTTGTCGTCAGCCGGTTTCATAGGCGAAGGAGTTGGTTCCGTCACTCATACATGCGTCCTTTAGCTGGAAAAAGTACGGATGAATTTCAGGCATTCATTTCGCCACTCAACCCCGCCTGAACCAGCGCAGGGGCGAGAGGCTAACCGACTTCAAGGGCACGGGCGCATCGCCACCGCCAGCCAGGCCCGGCTGTAGGCCCACCATTCCTTCGCTGTCGGCACGGCGATGCCCAGGACCGAGGCAGCCTCCTCGAAGGTCATCCCGGTGAAGTAACGCAGCTTCACCAATTCAGCCTGGCGCGGATTGATTGCGGCAAACTGCTCCAGAACCTCGTCAACCGCGAGCAGCCTCTCGTCCTCAGCCGCTGCCAGAGGAATCTCTGCCTCATCCAGTCTTATGCGCTCCGCTCCACCACCGCGCTTCAGTGCAGTTCGTCGCCGCGCGCGCTCGACCAGAATCCGGCGCATCGCTTCGGCCGCCGCGGCGAAGAAATGGGCTCGATTCTTCCACGCCGGCTGGGCATCAGCGCCCAGCCGCAACCAAGCCTCGTGGACCAGCGCGGTCGGTTGCAGGGTTTGGCCCGGCGCCTCCTGGGCCATTTTGTGCGCGGCCAGGCGGCGCAATTCTTCATAGACCAGCGGCAGCAGTTCCGCGCTCATTTGCGCTTCGCCGCGCTCGATTGCCTGCAACATGCCGGTCACGTCAACCATAGCACCGGTAGAGAATGCCTCTGAAAGAGAGTAAGCTCAAACGGACGCTGGCTGCTTTCTTCTCCCCTAAACCTTTCAGAGCAATCTCTATTGATTCACAACATTAAAAATCTGTCAATCCACAGATATTGCTTTTAAGGTGGCTAAATAAAGTCGTTTGATTGCTGCGGCCTGTGAATAACTTTTGTTTGCCAGTCCAGTTGCCTTGTATGATAGTAGTGATAGGGCAGTTGTACGGCTGCCCTGCTGTAGCAACACGCCGGGTCGTTGTTACCGGCGTGTTGCTTTTTTAGCATTGTCAGCACACCCACCGCCAAACGATGCCCCCCTGATTTCCTGCGTTGGCCCGTGATAATACTTGATTGAGATTCGCAAGATTACGCGATCCTCCGTCACAATGCGAAACCAAGAGTGCAAAAGTCCGGCGCTAAACAAAACGCTACTGGCCGGTTCTGGAACTACTCGGAAAATCCGCTTTGTGAGTGCCAGCGTGACGAGTGATGGGTCGGCGAGACATATAGCTCAAAGTTTCCGATAAATCGGTTTTGGCACAACGACAGCCGGCGCACACTTGCCGCGAATTTCGATTCCAATTTTCGCGCCCGATTTGGCCAATTCCGGAGGCACATAACCCAGGCCGATGCCGATGCCGAGCGACGGGCTTTGGGTTCCGCTGGTGACGATGCCGACGTGGAGTGGCACGGGCGTCCCACCCGTGTGTTGTTGTTTTTCATCACACAGGCAAGATGCCTGTGCCACTACAATCGGATAATGCGGCCGCGGCGGCGCGCATTTGCCGATCATCTTGAACGCCACCAGTTTCTTTTTTGTTCCGTTTACCTTCTGCTCCGTCAAAACCGAACGCCCGTTGAATTCGCCTTTGTCCAGTGACACAAAAAAGCCCACCCCAGCTTCAATCGGCGTCGTGTCCTCGTCCAGTTCATGGCCGTAAAGCGGATAGCAAACTTCCGTCCTCAACGTGTCGCGTGCGCCAAGGCCGCACGGTTTGATGCCGAACGGCTGGCCCACCGTGAGGATTTTGTCCCAAACGCGTTGGATGGCCTCGTCCGAACCGACAATTTCAAATCCGTCCTCGCCGGTGTAGCCCGTGCGCGAGACGAGGACGCAATGATTTTCAAATGCGAACCCGCCAATCTGGTTTTTCTTCAAAGCAGTCACGGCGCTGACGCGCATGGCCGAGATGGACGCGCCGGGTACACAATCGTTGATGAATTCTTTCACACGCGGACCTTGCACAGCAATGGCAGCATATTGATGCGAGGCATCGGTGAGTTTGAGTTCGCCGGTCCCGCAAGGCGGGATTGCCGCCTGCGATTGCAGCCAGACAACATCAGGTTCGATGCGGGAAGCGTTGATAATGAGAAAATAAACGCCATTGGAAAGTTTATAGGCGTAGAGATCGTCAACGGTGCCGCCGCGTTCGTTGCACATGAGCGTGTATTGTCCTTCGCCGGGGTCGAGCTTGTGGATGTCATTCGTGAGAACTGAATTCAGGAACGCTTCCGCGCCCGCACCACTGATGGTGACTTCGCCCATGTGCGAAATGTCAAAGATGCCGGCGGCGTTGCGCACGGCGAGGTGTTCGTCCGTGATGCCGGTGTATTGGACGGGCATCTCCCAGCCGCCGAAATCAATCAGCCTGGCGCCCAGCTTTTGGTGCGCGGCAAAAAGTGGCGTGCGTTTGAGCATGAAATTTTACCCGCGAATTTCGCAAATTGACGCCAATCGAAAATAATTCGCGAAAATTAGCGTAATTCGCGGATGTTCGGTCAGCCCCATTTTTCGGTTTTCATCTGCTCTTTCGGCACCCCCAGGCCGCGCAGGACAACTTCCTCGGCAAACTCAACAAGAGGGTTGGGGCCGCAGGCGTAGAATATCGTGTTCGTCAGGTCACCGATGTGCGCCTTGACCCACTCCGGCGCGATGCGCCCCGCGCGCCCGTTCCAGCAATGCTCCGGCTTCAGGCGCGTGCAGGTGACGTAAAATTTGAAGTTCGGATTTTCCTGTTCCAATTGCCGGAATTCATCGTTGAAAATAACGTCGCCCGGCGTGCGGACGCTGTAGAGAACCGTGATCCGGGTTTCCAATTTCCGGCGCGTAGCTTCGCGGGTGAAGCCCCGAAATGGCGTCACCCCCGACCCGCCCGCGACGCAAACCAGGTGTTTGGTCGGCTCGTAAACCGGCAAAAACTTTCCGACCGGCGGGAGGACGAAGAACTTGTCGCCGACCTTTGCCCAGTCCACGATGCGCGTGCCCATTTTGCCGTCGCGCTTGACGGTGACTTCGTAAAAGCCGCGGTCGAGCGCGCAGGAGGAGAGCGAATAGGCACGCTTGTAATTCGGCGTGTCCGGCCAGTACAGGGTGATGAATTGCCCGGTCTTGAAATCGGGGTTGTAGCCGTCCGGCCATTTGAGCCGGAGCGTCTTCACGTCAGGGAGTTCAGTCGTGACGGCTTCGGCCGCCATTTCAATCGCTTCTTTGGCCATAATTTAATTTCCGAGAATAAGAAAAAATTAGTCAATTCTCCGGCCGCCGGCAAGCGTTTTAAGCCGCTCCGAGCCGCGCGAGGACTTCCTGCGCCAGCACTTCATAGGCCGCCGCGCCGGCGCTGTATTTGTCGTAATGAATGATGGGTTTGCCGAAACTCGGCGCTTCCGCCAGCCGCGTGGTGCGCGGAATCACGGTTTCGAAGACGCGTGCGCCCAGCAGATTTCGCACCTCGCCCACCACTTCGTTGGCAAGTTTCGTGCGGCCATCAAACATCGTCATCACCACACCGAAGATGTCGAGCCGCGGATTGACACCCGCGTCGCGCAATTGCGTCAGGACACGGTTCATCATCGAGATACCTTCCAGCGCATAATACTCGCATTGCAGCGGGATAAGCAGGCCGTCGCTCGCGGCGAAGGCGTTCAGCGACAAAATCCCCAGTGATGGCGGGCAATCAATGAAAACCACGTCAAAGCGCTGTGATTCCAGCACGGGTTTCAACGCGGCGGCGACGCGAAGCAAATAGTTGTCCGCACGCGCCAGTTCCACGTCAGCACCACACAAATCCACCTCGCTGGGGACAACCTCCAGCCGCTCGAACGCCGTGCCTTTAATTTTGTCAAGGAGGCTGCCTTCACCGAGCAGCACGCGGTAGGCGCTGGCGCCTTCGGCCTTCTCCAGGCCCAAACCGCTCGTGGCATTGGCCTGCGGGTCGAGATCGAAGAGCAACACGCGCCGGCCGACGGCGGCCAGGCAGGCGGCAAGGTTGACGGCCGTAGTCGTTTTGCCTACGCCGCCTTTTTGATTGGCGACCGCGATGACTTTGGTTGGCACCGGCCTGATTAAAGGCAAAATGCGGCGCCGTTTCAAGCGCGCAGCGAGGAGGCCGGCACAAATCAGTTGCCCGGAAGCGAGAAGTTGACGGGCTGCGCCAGCGGATTCTGCTGGCCGAAGAGCGGGGCGACCGGCTCGAGGCTGAGGACCGGATTGGTGCTGACCATCAAACCTGTCTGCGCCGGCGACTGCGAAAGGACTGGCGATGTTGCGTCAGCAAGAGAAACGGCGGGTTGCGTCAAGGCCGTCAAAAACGTTGTTTTCGGCGCACCATCGGGACGCTCGGCATAAACAATTCCGAACAGCAGCAGCAAACACATCGAGCAGGCAAACGATCCGACATACGCCGGTTTCGCTTCAAATACCTGGAGGAACTTCAACAGCCACGATGATCCGACGGTTTCCCGTGATTCAGCGGTTTCACCCGCGCGGATGCGGGACATCACTTGACCGGAAAAACCGTTGAAATAGCCCGGCGGCGGAATTTCATGCCGTTTGAGCGCCAGCAACCGGCGCAACGATTCGAAGTTGTTTTCGCTTTCGTTCATGTTGGCCCCAGGTAATCGGAGAGATGCCCCTGCAATTGCTGCCTTGCGTAAAACAGCCGCGACCGCACCGTGCCGATATTGCAATCCATAATCTTTGCGATTTCGTCGTGTGACAACCCCTGCACGTCATGCAGGACAACGACCAATCTATGAGGTTCAGACAACTTCAGCATGGCCTCGTTCAACTTTTCCTGCAATTCCGTCAAACCGGCCTCCCGGCGGGGGGTTTTGTCCGAAATCAACGCCACCAGGTCCGGGTCGTGCTCGGCGTTGAAATCCAGGTCGTTCAGGCTCATGTGAGTGCGGTTTTTCCGCTGTTTCAGGAAATTGATCGTTTTATTGACGGCAATCCGGTAGAGCCACGTGTAAAAACTGGAGCCGCCCTTGAAGGTTTTGAGCGCCTGAAATGCCTTGATGAACGATTCCTGGGCCAGATCGTTGGCGTCCTCGTGATTGGACGTCATGTGATAAATCGTCGCGTAGATGCGTTCCTGATAACGCCGCACCAATTCGTCGTAAGCTTCCAATTCGCCGCGACGCGCCCGCCGCACCAGCGCTTCTTCATCCACCGGCCTGGGCGATTCCGGGTCCTGTCGTGCGGCTGGTTCGGCCATAATCATAGTTTTCCAATTAAACAGCCAAAGCGCCCGTTTGTTGCGCCAAATAATCCGCCAAGCCCAGCAAACCCGCGCGTCCGCCCGATTCCGGCAGGATGCGCAACGCCTGCCGCCCCTGCTCCAGATAGCGCTGGATGACCGCCAGCGTGGGGCCAAGGGTTTCGTATTTGGCCAGCAATTCATTGACGCGCGGCAACGCCGACGGCTGCCAGTTCTGCGCCAGTTCCTCCAATTCCGCGTGGTCGGCGGCGCTCGCGCGTTCCCACGCCAGCAGCACCGGCCAGGTCAATTTCCCATTCGCCAAATCCGTGCCGAGCGATTTGCCGGCCTCGGCCTCCAAACCGAACAAATCCACACAGTCATCATAAACCTGGTACGCCGAGCCGAACGCCGAACCGAATTGCCGCAAGGCCGCGCGCTGTTCCGCCGAAGCACGGCTCAAAAATGCCGCCAAATCGCACGACAACGTGAACAACTCGGCGGTCTTCATTTCGATCACGCGGAAATAATCACGCCGCGAAACCTGAAACTTGCGGCGATGCTGCGTTTGCAGGATTTCACCCGCGCAAACGGTGTCCGTGGCCGTGGCCACCGCGCGGCAAACTTCCGGCGTCGGAAAACCCGCCGCCAGCTTCAATGCCTGCGCAAAGAGGCAATCGCCGAACAACACCGCGATTTCGTTGCCCCAATTCGCCGCGAGCGTGGGCCGGCCGCGCCGGATTTCAGCTTCGTCTATTACATCGTCATGGATGAGGGTGGCCAAATGCACCATTTCGATGATGACCGCCGCCGTCACGTGCGCGTCGGTCACTTTGCCGAGCGAACCGGCGGCCAGCGCCACCAGCATCGGGCGCAAATGCTTGCCGCCGCCCTTCAACGCGTATTTGGCATAGGGAACGACTTGCGGGTCGAATTCGTGCACCTGCCGGACGAGTTGTTCCGTGACCGCGTGCAGAAAAGGCTCCACCGGTTCCACGAGGTGCTTCCAGGAACTGTTCGGATTGGCATTCGGCGAGCCAAGTATCGCTTTGGTCGCCACCTTTGATTCAGCCGCCAGCATTCGCCCCGAATCTACGGCGGCAGGGCAATCTAGTCAAACTTGTTATATTTTGCGCCGGCCAAGGCAAAAGCCGCCAATGCCGAATCTGCCCTCCCTGCACGGGGGAGATTCGAATTGCTTGGGAAGCGTGGGAAAATCCGCCAAGGCGAAGGCCAGCAAGGGTTGAGTGCGGAGGCGCGGGGTCGAGTTACGCGAGCGTGGGTGATTTGATTCTAGCCGAGCCGGGCGCGATTATTGGGTTCACGGGCCGCGTGTCATCAAGGATATGACGCAGGCTGAATTGCCGCCGGGTTTTCAGACCGCCGAATTTCTCCTCGATCGCGGCCTCATTGACGCCATCGTCTCGCGCAGGGAAATGCAAGCGCAATTCGTCGCGTCTCTGAATTTCCTCACCGCCGGGGAAAAGTCTGTTGCCGTGTGAAAGACATTTACTGCGGTTCACCGGCACAAAAACGACGGGAAATAAGCGATAGATAAGTCGGGACTAAAACTTTTATCAATCAGGCTGTTGAATGGTGCGGTAGAAACGATAGGAGTAATTCGTCGCCGCCGGGTCGAACATATAAAATGGAGCGGCCACCGGCATGTTTGTGCCTAGTGAAATCCAGTCCGACAGATTGGTGCTTGCCTGCAAGATGCAACTCTGCCCCGCCAGACCCGACAACTGTAGTTGCATGGTTCCGTTTGTCGTGAATACCCCCAGCCCGATGCTAGGCACCGGAGCCTGTGGCAAAGGAGAAATGGTAAATGTAGCCACAAATGATCCTGAGTTATCATCGTAATAAACATCCGGAATGCCAAGGTAGAGCCGCGTAGCAGTCGGCGGCACCACGAAAATCTGTTCAGTTCCAGAGCCAGTCCCCGTCAAGCCGTCACCAATGAAAAAAACCTGTCTGAGCTGTGGTGCCAGTGATGAAAAACTGTGACCAATTGCAGTATCCGAAAAATCCAAAGTCGAAGGTGCCCCGTTTGTCGGCTCGGAGTCGTCCAGAAAAACGCCCACCAGAGTCGCGATCCGGTTGTTGTCCACGATGCCAGAAATGCCCTCGACGGCGGTGGCGGAATCGTTATATGGCGAATTTACAATCCCATCCGGACCATGATATCCAAATTCATATCCGTTGGGAGCGGTACCAATATCAGTCAAGCCTGAAACACTGGTAAAAATCAAAACCTGATTCAAACCAGGCTGAAAATGAATGAGGGGTGGCATGATACCACCGCCAGTGCCGGACGGCAGCCCAGTATGACCCGCTCCCCAAATGTTTGCCTGCCCGCTGACGTTGAGGATTACCGTGTTTGATGCGCCTAGTTGAAGTGGTGTATCATTGAAATCAACGAGTTGCAGCACCTGATTGCCGCTGCCATTGATATAATAGCGATTGCCGGTGGAGGATCCATCCTGATTTTCTGGGGCAACCGTCTCCCATTGCTCACTGTCAGGATCACTGTTCCAAAACTTATAACTCTGATCCGCGTTGATGGGAGAAACATTTCTAAAGGTCCCCACATAAACGTTGGAAGTCACCATACCTGAACTGTTGGTCGTCATAATGGAGGGATCATTGGTCAAGACGTTTCCCAAGGCCCAGCCGTTCAAGTCGCCCCGAACATAAACCGTATCTGTCCCCGGAACGAAAAGCCCAAGGTTAATTTGCTCGGCCATGTTGACGATGAAAGTGATCGCGTTGGTGACCAGGGGTCCGGCGTCGTTAAAAAACACGGTTGGCAGAACCACGCTGTCACCACTCGTGGCGGGAAGACGCGCCGCCCGATTTAAAGTATTGGCTGTGCTTTCCCAACCGATGCCAATGGAGGGGGCAAAATATTTGTAGAATATCGTCCCGCCATTGACATCCACTGTATCGGTTATTTCCCCTATGTAAAGATTGGAGTTCCCACCGACAGAAATATTGATCAATTCATTTGTGCCCCATCCGTTGAATGTTCCCCGAACGTCAACCTCCGCTCCTGAAACAAACGTCCCCGCCTTGACTTGCGCGGACATATCCACGATGAAGATCACGATGGAATTTGAGGTTTGGGCGTTTGCCAGCCCGAGTGTCACACAGAGCAAAAATCCAATAAATATTCCGGACAGGAATCTCTTTTTGGATTGCATAACTTAGTATCTATTTGAGGTGCTACCTTCCGTCAAGACCATTCAGGCTTATTCAAGCTGAAGTGCTCCCGATTGATTTTAAAGAGTCAGCCCCGACAATTATGCTTCCGGCTTTTCGAGCGGCGTGGCGCACAAGTTGCGCGTCCAATATCCGAAAGATGGCATGAGTGTCATCGCCGGCCGTCATACCACAGGGTGCAGGACTCGCGGCTGTTGAGCGCGCGACGGTTGAACGCGACGTGCGTCACCAGCTTGAGATGATCCCAAATCGTGTAAAGCCGCATCTTGCGCGCGGACGTCACCAGCGGGTACCGATGCAATATCACGATTTCCCTGCCCGTTTCCCGCGCCAGTTGCTTCAGCCGCTTGCTCAAATCGAGTTCCTCTGCCGCGAACAGCTCGTTGTTGAACCCGCCGATTTTCCGGAACGCCGCCGCCTCGACAAAAATGAATGAACCGGCAAGCCAGCCGCCCATCCGGCTGGAACAGTTCCAGACCCAAATGAAGAATTCGGCCAGCAAACGCTTTTCATCCATCCGGACCGTCGAGCCGCCCGCGAGACACCGGCCGGATTGGATCTGTTCCGCCACGTCCACGAACAGTTCCGCGCTCGGGTACGAGTCCGCGTCCACAAAAATCAGCCAGTCGCCGGTGGCCGCCGCCGCGCCGGAATTCCGCGCGCGGGCGATTTGGTTGATTGGCTCGAACACGACGGTTGCCCCCGCCGCGCGCGCGATTTCCGCCGTGCGATCGGTGGAATTGTTGTCGCAGACGATGAGTTCGCTTTCCCAACGGCGCCGGGTGAAGGCGGCCATCGCCGATTTCACCTGCGCCAGCGTCCCGCCGAGCAGCCGCTCCTCGTTGAACGCGGGAAGGATGACCGAAATTTTCACGCGAACAGTCTGGGCGAAAACCGCAGAATTGAAACGAAATTCAACAAACAACCATTTTAACCGCGGATGGCGCGGATAACGCGGATAAATAATTTTCTGTGAAAGGCCCTGTCGGCGGTTAACCTTTTTCCATGCTCCACAAAGAAATCACCGAAGACATTATTGGCGCTGCGATGGCGGTCCTGAACGAACTCAAACCTGGTTTGGACGAAAAGCTGTACGAAAATGCCCTCATCATCGAGTTGCAGGCACGCGGGCACTCAATCGAGCAGCAGCGGGAATATCCTGTGCACTATCGCGGTCATTTCATTGGCAAGCTCATACCGGATCTAATTGTGGACGGCAAGGTCATTGCCGATCCCAAAGTTGTCACTGCCTTCAACGAAACTCACATTGCCCAAATGCTCGGTTATCTGAACATCACCGGCTTGGAAGTGGCACTGCTTCTCAACTTTAAAAACGCCAAACTGGAATGGAAACGTGTCGTGAACGAAAAGCGCGGGAATCCGTGAGTAACACGGCTGTGAATTAATATCATCCGTGTAATCCGCGAAATCCGCGGTTAAACTGAATTCCGGTCATCTGCGGTAAAAAAACAAACCCACGGCTTCAGCCGTAGGTTATTCTCTTTCAGCGCCTCTGGTGCCGAAAATGTGTTTCACGGATATACTTCATCCCATCCGTGTCATCCGCGTTATCCGCGGTTAAATAATTCTGTTTTGCGGTTTACAGCCCCTTCTTGAGCATGTATTTGATCAGATCGCCCACGCGGCAACTGTAACCCCACTCGTTGTCATACCAGCTTATCAGCTTGAAGAATTTCTTGTTCAACTCCATGCCGGAGCCCTGATCGAAAATTGAGGACAACTCGCAGTGGATGAAATCCGAGCTGACCACCTCGTCTTCGGTGTAGCCTAGGATGCCTTTCAGGTAAGTCTCGCTGGCCTTCTTCATCGCGGCAGAAATTTCCGCGTAACTCGTTTCCTTGACCGTTTTGACCGTGAGGTCAACCGCCGAAACCGTCGGGGTCGGCACGCGGAAAGCCATGCCGGTCAATTTGCCCTTCACTTCGGGCAACACGAGACCCACGGCCTTGGCCGCGCCGGTGGTGGAAGGAATGAGGTTGATGGAAGCGCTGCGACCGCCTTTCCAGTCTTTCTTGCTCGGGCCGTCCACGGTCTTTTGCGTGGCGGTAAAACTGTGTATCGTCGTCATCAAACCCTCATCCACGCCGAACCCTTCTTTGAGCAGCACATAAACGACCGGCGCAAGGCAGTTCGTCGTGCAACTCGCGTTGGAAATGACATGATGCTGCTTCGGGTCGTATTTGCCCTCGTTCACGCCCATGACCACGGTCAGGCAATCGCCCTTGGCCGGAGCGGTAATAATGACCTTCCTGGCGCCGGCGGTGATATGGCCCTGCGCTTTCTCGGTGGCTGTGAACAGGCCGGTGGACTCGATCACGAGGTCAACCCCCAGCGCCTTCCACGGCAATTCCGCTGGTGATTTGGCGCTGACAACCTTCATTTCCTTGCCGTTGACGATGAGGATGTCCGGATCGGCGTCCTCGGCCTTTTTGCCGGCAGCCTTGGCCTTGGCCACGGCTTCCGGGGAAGTTTTGCTGTCCACCGTGCCTTTGAAGCGGCCCTGGATGGAATCGTATTTGAGCAGATACGCGAGATTGTCCGCCGGGACGATATCGCCGACGGCGACCACTTCGATGTCTTTGCCCACCATGCCTTGTTCGACCAGCGCGCGGAACACCAGGCGTCCGATGCGGCCGAACCCGTTAATTGCAACTTTAACTGCCATAATTTTTTTCCGTTTCTAAAAAGTTTAGCAAAAACCGAAAGCACAATTTAACGGCAACCGCCTCAGCGTCAATGCAGAATTCAGGAACAAAATTGCCAAACCCGAACCGTTTTTTGCAACTTCAGTGGTTGCTTTCGCCGTTTTGAATTGAGTTCCGCCCCGAAGCATGTCGGTTACATCGTCGAAGTTCCCTGGCGAAACACTGCTCATGAAGCAAAAAAGCACCCGGACGTGATAGTAAGCGCAAAAAAAAGTTTATCCACGGCCAAACGCAATTAATAGCGAACACAGGCCTGTTTCCAGCGCGGCAATGGAAGCTGCACGCGTGCGAAGCCTAAGCTACATGATTTCGGGAAAATTGGTGGATTGCGTGGATGGCGGCGGGGCGTTGGTTGATTGATGAACCGCCGGGACATTCGTTGATTGGAGGATTGAGGACGTGATTATCATGCCCCTGGAATCGAACACGGTCAGTTGATTGGTGTTATCCAACGCAATCTCCGGTTTGTCGTTGTAGTTTTTAATTTTGCCGCGTATCTCGATGGATTTTCCTCTTAGCGCATTAACGTCACCGTAAAAGCTGCTGTGGCCGTGAAAAATGACCACCGTGAACGGCGAGTTGGGAAACGGCTTGTCGAGATTCAAAAATGTCACGGTGGGGCGGATGGTGACCTGCGCGACCTTGCCAGTCACAATCATTTCCTTATCGTAATATTTGTCCGCCTCGCCCGTGCCGATTTTCATCGGTGCGGACGCGTTGGTTTTCGGCGGCGTGGGAACGTTGGTGTCTTCTGCAGGCAATCTGATTGCGAAGGTCAGGACGACCAGAATCGAAAGAAATGTTCTCATGCAAACAGTGGACGCGTTTTGCTCCGTTCCAGCAACAAAAAAACTTTCTACCTCCAGGCGTCGCCAGCGCGCTTTAACCGTAGATCCGTTTCCTTGGCAATACGGCCGGTTCAACCACCGATGCCTTGACAATATGCAAAACCGGCCTCCATCATCTTTTACTTATGCGACGCCAAAATTGGGGTTGGTTGGTTCTCGTTCTATTTTTCTGTTCCGGCGCAACGGCACTTGTCTATGAAGTCATATGGTCGAAGTTTCTTTCGCAAATGTTTGGCAGCACGATCTATGCGCAAACTGTGGTGCTGGCTGCCTTCATGGGCGGGCTGGCGCTCGGCAACAAAATCCTGGGTCGCTGGGCGGATCGTTTGTCGAGCCCTTTGCGCGTCTATGGCTATCTCGAGATAGCGATTGGCTTGTACGTTTTCTTCTTTCCGACTTTTGATCAATGGATTGATCGAATTTTCGTCGCTGTGGGCGCCATGATCGCCGAGCGCACCATGTTGCTGCTGGTATTGAAAGCGCTGTTGAGCGCAATCTTGTTGCTTGGGCCTACGATTTTGATGGGCGGCACGTTGCCTTTGCTTGCGGCCTGGTTGCAAAAATCGTCTTCCGAAGCAAGCCGCCGGTCCGCGCTGTTTTATTCGGTGAACAGCCTCGGAGCTGTGGTTGGGGCGGGGCTGGCCGGTTTCTGGCTGGTGGAAAATCTCGGACTTGTCTCATCGCTCGAGATGACGGCCATGGTGAATGTCATCATCGGCGCGGTGGCAGGCTGGTTAAGCAGAAGCCATTTGATTGGCATCACAAGCCCGTCTCAGCCAGTGCCGCAAAATTCCGTCTCCTTTGATTCATCGCGGACTTTGCGGTGGGCATGTGGGGTGGTGGCTTTGACGGGCGCAGTTTCGATGGGGATGGAAGTGCTGGCGTCGCGGTCGCTGGCGATGATTTTCGGTTCTTCGGTGCAATCGTTTGCCGTTGTGCTCATGGCGTTTATTTTGGGAATCGGGCTGGGTAGCGTGTGGATTGCGTCGCCGCGTCGCCGGGAGATTTCCGGTGACAAGACGATTGCCGTGCTGCTGTGTGTGGCGGCGGGATGGATCACCTTGCTGGTTTTTAATATTGAAAGGTGGGTGGATTTCTACCGCATCGTGCAGACCGGCATCGCCAGGACAAGCGTGGGATATGTTTTTCACGAATTAATGACGACAGGAATTTCACTGGGCTTTCTGGGATTGCCAGCCGCGTGTATCGGGGCAGTGCTTCCATTGATGATCCGTGCTGAATCGGCAGGCGGCAGCACGCTTGGCCACAAAGTCGGCACCCTGCTCACCTGGAACACGCTGGGTGCGGTGGCCGGCACGTTGGTCGCGGGTTTCGTGTTAATGCCACTCATTGGTTTGCGCAATGCCTTCGGCGCATTGGCGCTGGCGCTGTCGTTGACAGCCTTGATCGTCGTTTGGCGTTCGGGCTGGCGCACGGGAACAAATTTGGCCGTCTGCGCCGCCGTGTTCGCCGGCAGCCTGTTCTTTTTTGGCGGACAGGATTGGCGGTGTGTGATCAGTTCCGGCGTGTTTCGGGATCGGGAAAAGGAATTTAATCCAAGGGCGATGTCGTTGAGGAAACAACATGTTAAAATTCTCTTCTACGAAGACTCTCCCGACGCCACGGTGTCGGTGGAGGATGACGACATTCCCGGATCCCCGCTCGACCGGGATTTGCGGGTGAACGGTAAAACGGACGCGTCCACCCATAATGATTTAAGCACCCAATTGCTGGTCGCACACCTGCCCATGCTGGTTAAACCCAGCGCTGAAGATGTTTTTGTGTTCGGGCTTGGCTCTGGGATTTCCGCCGGAGCACTGTTGTCGTATCCGGTTGAAAAAGTTGTGATTGCAGAAAACTGCGAACCCGTTGTCCGGGCCTCACAGCTCTTCACGAATTGGAATCACTCCCTGCTGAACGATCCGCGCATACGACTCTGGCATGAAGATGCGCGTACGGTGCTTAAATTGAACCCGCAGCTTTACGACGTCATTGTGGCCGAACCGTCAAATCCATGGACGGTTGGAATCGGCAGTGTGTTCAGCCGCGAATTTTATCAAATTGCCGCCCGCCGGCTTAAACCCGGCGGCATCATGGCACAATGGTTTCACGTCTATGAAATGCACGATGGCATCGTCGAACTCGTCCTGCGCACCTTCAACTCCGTTTTTCCCCACGTCGAAATTTGGGATGCCAGCCCCGGCGACATCATCCTGCTTGGTTCATTTGAACCATGGCCGACCGGCCCGGAAATTTTTCGACAGGATTTCGCCATCCCCGGCGTGCGATCCGATTTGGCGCAAATTGGCATTCGGTCTCCTGAAGCCTTGCTCGCCCGGCAGCTTGAGTCCCAACGCACTGCCTCCGCCGTCACTGGAAACGGACCCGTTCAAACCGACCTTTTTCCCGTGCTGGAATACGCCGCCCCCCGCGCCTTTTACCTCGGCGAAAGTTCCCGGTGGCTCGAAAAATATGACGAGCGCACGCGCCAGCAATTGCTCGCATCTTCCGACAAGCTGGCAATTCTTAAATCGCTCTCGCCACAACAAGTTCAATCTGTATTCTCAGAATACGGGAGCATGAATTCAGAGCTTGACTGGTCGGTTGCCAATCCGGCGCTGGCGGCAAATTTACCTTGCGTGTTTAATTCCAATGCGCCTCCGATCCTGATTCCAGCTTTGTCTGCTGATGGCTCGACGAATGCCGCGATCCTGGCCCATGCTGCTGCTTTGCTCGGCGGCACACGCTCGGAACGGCGCGAAGGTATCGCCCTCATTGATTCCGTTGTAGAAACACAAACATCATCCACTAATCAGAACATCGCCGCTTGGACCGCTCTCGCCGCAACTGCCGCCTGGAACATCGGCGACCGCGAACAAGCCGCGCAACTCGCCACCCTCGCGCTTAAACAAAATCCTGACGACATGCAGGCTTCGTTTCTCCTGCGCATTTTAGCACTTGGAAGACCTTCACCCTCCGCAGCGGCAAGGTAAGACGGTGAAGGAATCAAGGCAATCCGCATTGCCGTTTCCCTGCCCTGGTTTCACTGGTCCTGCGCCGCCAGAAATCTTTCCGCGTCAATCGCCGCCGCGCAACCCGCGCCCGCCGCGGTCACAGCCTGGCGATAGATGTGGTCCGCGCAATCACCCGCCACAAACACGCCTGGCACATTGGTCATCGTGCCTTTCCTGGGAATGATGTAGCCGTTGGCGTCCATTTCGATCTGGCCTTTGAAAATCTCCGTGCTGGGCGAATGTCCGATGGCGACGAACACACCCGCACAATCCAAAACCGTCTCTGCGCCGGTCTTGAGATTCTTCAATTTCACGCCGGTGACCTTGTCCCGTTTCGGGTCGAGCACCTCGGTCACGACCGAATCCCAAACGAGTTTGATGGTTTTATGAGCGTGAACGCGTTCGGCCATGATTTTTGACGCACGCAGTTTGTCGCGGCGGTGAATCAAATGAATGACCGAGCCGAAGCGCGTCAGGTAAAGCGCCTCTTCGCAGGCGGAATCGCCGCCGCCGACCACCACAAGCGGCTGATTGCGGAAAAGTGGCAGTGCGCCGTCGCAAGTGGCGCAAAAAGTCACGCCTTTGGTTTCCAGTAAATCCTCGCCCGGCACGCCCAGATGCCGGTGACTCGCGCCGGTGGCGATGATGACCGTCTGCGCCTCGACCCGTTCCCCATCTACGGTGAGGGCGAAGGGCCGTTTGGAAAAATCCACTTTCTCAACGATGCCAAAGCTGGCGCGCGCGCCGAAACGTTCCGCCTGTTTCTGCATCCGCGTCATCAATTCGTGGCCGTCCACGCCTTCGGGGAAGCCGGGATAATTTTCGACGAGGCTGGTGGTGGTGAGCAGGCCGCCGGGCTGTTTGCCGGTGAGGACGAGCGGCTGAAGATTGGCGCGTGCGCTGTATAGCGCCGCCGTCCAGCCCGCGCAGCCCGAACCGATGATGACCACTTTTTCCATAAGCCGCGAAAGGTAGTGCCGGAACGCAATTGTTGCAAGTCGGAGCACCAATTGGTAGTGCCTGAATTTGAAATCTCCTGTTGACAACCGATGTTTCAGCACGAATTTCGCACCATGAAAATTCATTTCGCAGAAACTCCGAAAATGTTTGTCGGTAGCGAAATGCGCCAAATTCCATTTGTTTGCCGATCTAAGGTGGTTACAAAAGTCGGAAAAGAATTTGAAGGCACACGAGGGAAAAGAATGTTTGCCGACAACTGCCCCATAAAACCAGTCGAACGAATCGTCAGTCTGAACTGCCCTATTCTGTTCGTTGGCTGGTTGGCGTCGGGTGGGCAAAAATTTGTTATGGGCGGGAAAGTCATGCTATCGCCAGGGAATAACGGCGCAGGACTTTGGGCCACCCAAAACTGCAATTCTGTTAGTTCGCGTCTGTATCCGGGGCCGCTGAAATGCTCCCCTTCTGGATGCCATTTCTCGGAGTTCAGCCCAAGTTTCCACTCGTTTAAAAACCCAACAATAACCTCAAGGTCATTAACCTTAACAGGCGAGTTGTTTTCAATAATGAAGTTGAACACCTTGTTTGATTCGCCAGGCTGGAGTGGAATGACAATGCAAGCGTTTGGCACCCCATTGAAAATTAAAAATTTGTTAGAAAAATTTGTGATGGTATTTTCAATTCCAGCCAAAAAGAAACAGTCGTTTGTTAAAAGCAATGTTGAAGGGGAGGAACCGCTTATTTGCAGGGCGGGCGTGAAAAACGGCTTTGGTTCCGGCGGCGGAAATTCAGATTTCAAAATTAAAAAGGCAAACAAGAGAAAATCCAAAGCCATCAACCCCCAAAACAACCTCGCAGCATGTCTGAACCCTGATTGCTTTGCGTAGTGAGCCAGAATTCCAATAGCACATCCCACCGCGAGAAAATAAAATAAAAGCGACCCAAAATGAAAGCCGACATCAGAAAAGGCAACGCCGATAATGGCAAAAACTATGCCCCCCAAAATCTCCAGAATTCCAATCAAATTCTCTTTGTTATTCTGGGGAGCGCCCTTGCTGGGTTTGTCATCGGCGTTGTTTTGATGTTGGCTTTCCGAGAGATTCATCTGTGAAATTTAACATTTTCAGAACCCATGCAATCACCCAGCGGTTTTGGGTGCTTAGGTTAATTGGCAAACTGGGCGTTCTTTACAATCGTAGATTGCGAGTCCGAGGCTCGCCGCGTCTGAAATATTCATGCAGCCGCTTTAACACTCTGCGACATAAAATGCAATGATTTCCGCAGTTGGGCAGCGGGGCATTTCGGTTTGGAGTTCCGCGTTTACGCGGCCGCCTGAAGGCGGAACTCCGAACAGTTCGCAAATGAGTCCCCTACCCGTAGTCATTGCCATTCGTGCTTTGGATATTTCCGCTGCAACTCGGATTTGATTTTCGGATAATGTTCACTCCAGAAGCTGGCAAGGTCCTGAGTGATTTGAATCGGTTTCATACCCGGTGTCAAAATATGAACGACCACCTGCACGCGGCCCATCGCGATCTTCGGCGTCTGCGTCACGCCGTAGAGTTCCTGAATTCGCAACGCGATGTGCGGCGGTTGGTTGTCTTCGTAAACGACCTTTGGCGTGCGGCCATTCGGCAACGAGAGCCGTTCCGGCGCGTGTTTGTCGAGCAACTGCCGTTGCGCGTCGGACAGCCACGACATCACCAACGGTTTCACTTCGCGTTCCTTGATTTCCTTGTAACTCACCGCGCCGTGGCAAAGCTGTTCGATGATGTGTTTGCGGTCGTCCTCGGCAAACGGTGGAAGCTGGAGTTCGGGGCAATGTTGGCAAAGCAGATTCAGCCGCGCCAGCCATTGCTCGACGGCATGGTCCCAGTTCGGCAACGGCAATCTGCCCGCGATGATTTCATCAGCCAGCAAACGTGCCGCGGCGTCTGCGGGAGGCGGTTCGACGCGTTTGGCGGATAGCGCAAGCCCGCGAAAACGCACCAATTCGGCGGCTTGCACGCGCTTGGCCGTGGCATCGAACTGGACGTGCAACTCGGATTTCAGGTCGTCAGGGAAGAATTCGCGCAACCATTCAAGTTCAATCGCCGTCGCCAGCGAAAGGATGGTGTTCACCTCCCGGCCTTCGATTTCGCGGACTTCGGCGGCCACGAAAAGCGGGCTGTGTTGCACAACACTCTCCCGCGCCAGCACGCCGCGGCGATTATGGACCAATTCGCAACGGAGCGTTCCTTGGTCTAACCGTCGCGCCACGCGGTCGCTGAACCCGATGAGAATACATTTCTGCAACGCCTCGTCCTTGATTTCGCGAGGCCGCGTATCGAGTCCCTCGTCTTTGGCGATGCGGAGAAATTGTTCGAGCAACGGACCGACCTGCCGCGCGGTGACGGCGTGAATGCCGAGCTTGCGGCAGGCATCAAGGCGAAACTGATTATTTGCGGCGTAGCTCCACGCCCGCATCAGAATCCAGAAATCCGACGACGCCTTTTCGCCAAACAAATCCTCGCGCCGCGAGTTCGTTTCACGGTCCACATTGCGCAAAAGCAAATCGCGTCCCTGTGTGAGCGCGGCGACGAGGCACGCTTGATGGACGCAGCCGTATTCCTGCGCCGCGAGCAGCATTCGCGAGTACCGCGGATGCACCGGAAACGCGAGCATCTTGCGCCCGACGGAAGTGATAACCGTGGGACAGACTTCCAGCCTGTCTCCATATTCCTGGCCCGCTTGGGAGGTGTTTTGCTTTTGATCAGAGACAGGCAAGATGCCTGTCCTACGCTGGAGCGCCCCCAAATCCAGCAGCAATTCCTCGGCGTGCGTGAGCGAAATCTCATCCGGCTTTTCCAACCAACGGAATTGTCTCAAATCTTCGACACCGGCAGCTTTGAGTGTCAGAACAACTTCAGCCAGATCGAGGCGTTTGATTTCCGGCAACTGTTGCGGTGCGCGTTCATCGTGTTCTTGCCGCGACCAAAGCCGGATGCACCGACCCGGCGCAGTCCGGCCCGCGCGACCGGCCCGTTGGTCCGCGCTGGCCTGGCTGATCTTCTCAATCAACAGCGTGTTGATGCCGCGATTGGCATCGTAACGCGGAATGCGCGCCAGGCCGCTGTCAATCACCAGCCGCACGCCGTCAATGGTGATGGAAGTCTCGGCGACGTTGGTGGCAACAACAACCTTGTGCTGATCGTAGCGCGCCACGGCGGCGTCCTGGTCACGCGGCTGCAATTCACCGTGCAGCGGCAGGAGGATGTAACCTTTCGATTCCGGCGTGTGGCGAATCGCCTCGAGTGTTTGATTGATTTCAAAACTGCCCGGCATGAACACCAGCGCATCGCCGCGTTCACCGGAGCCGACATGGTCGGCGAAAGCATCCGCCGCCAGTTCCCAAATCGGTGGTGAATTCGGTCCGAGCCGCCGTGGGAGATACTCAATTTCGACCGGAAACACTCGGCCTTCGGAGGTGAGAACGGAACAGGAAAACGTAGGACAGGCTTCCAGCCTGTCTCCGACTTTCTGTTCCGCTTGAGCGGGAATTTGATTTGAGACAGGCGCGACGCCTGTCCTACATAAATATTCTTCCAGCGCGCCGGCATCCAGCGTAGCGGACATGACGGCGATGAGCAGGTCGGGGCGGAGCGTTTCCTGAATGTCCAGCGCGCGGGCGAGAGTGATGTCGCCGTAAAGATGGCGTTCATGAAATTCATCAAAAATGACCGCCTGCACGCCGCGCAATGTCGGGTCTTGAATCAATTGCCGCAGCAGAATGCCTTCGGTCTCAAACTTGATACGCGTGGCGTCGCTCGTCACGTTCTCGAACCGAACCTGATAACCGACCTCGCGGCCAAGCTCCACGCCCAGCTCCTTCGCAACGCGCGACGCCAGCAAACGCGCGGCGAGACGGCGCGGTTGAAGAATCACGACCTGCCCTTTGCCGAGCAACCCGTGCTTGAACAACACTTGCGGGACTTGGGTGGATTTGCCGGAACCGGTCGGCGCTTGCAGGATGAGCCGCTTCGTCGCCTTGAGCGCGGCGACGATATCGTGCTCAATTTCGTAAATGGGCAAACGGTCGGACATGAATGCGCGCAGCGTAGCCGGTTGTACGCGGAGAGAAAAGGACGGTTGCATCCTGCCTTTGCGTTGCGCATGCTTTTGGGTCTGGTACTACTCTGTTCGGCCGAGCATGACTGGTCCGGAATATCAAGAACTCATGCGAAAAGCCGCATCGTATATGCGGCGTGTGAACTGCGATGCTTGGGCGAAGTGGTCGCTGGAAAAGTTGCCGCGTTTTGATTGGAATCAGGAGCAAGGACGGATAACCTTCACTGGGCCTAACCAACCGCCGGTCGTAGCCGATATCCAATTCGTTGGTTCATGGTCAGAAAAGGCTGGCACATGGATGTGGGCTTGGGCCAACGAGAGCGTCCTTGAGTCGATGAAAAAAGAGGTGCAAGAGGTGCTCGAGTTCGGACGGTTGAATCAGTTGATTGAGCTCATCGATCCGGTTTGGAAAGCCCCGCTGGAAGCAGCTTGGGATATGACAACTTTGAGTTGCTATATCCTCCAATCCGACATGGCGTATCGCGCACCAGACTCGCAGAGCCCGGGTTTCACATTCTTATCGCTTCGAAACCTTCAGCACTTGTGACACGGAAGCCCACCGAAGCATCGGCTTACCGGAGTGGCTCAAGCCAGGACCCAGCCGGGTTGAATTTCAGAATCCAAATCCGTGGCCGGCACATTGTGAAGCAGTTTTCGTTCGGCCAGGATGCCGATCATCGCGGCGTTGTCGGTGCACAACTCTTTTTCGGCGAGTCGCAGCGTAAAACCTTCGCGCTTGCACGCGGTTTCTAGTTCGCGGCGCAAGGCACGGTTGCACGTCACGCCACCAGACGCTGTCACACAGCGCATGCCGTTTCGCTTTGCCGCGCGAATGGTCTTGGTAACAAGCACTTCAACAATCGCCTCCTGGATGCTGGCGCACAAATCGCGCACGCGTTGCGCGTCATCCAGCAACTTCGGGTGGTCGCGCAGAAAATAGCGCACGGAAGTTTTCAGACCGCTGAAACTGAAGTCGTCACTGGCGTCATGGAGGAGCGGACGCGGGAAATCGAACGCCTTGGGATTCCCCTGCTCCGCCAACCGGTCAATCTCCGGACCAGCGGGATAGGTGAGACCCATCAGCTTGCCGGTTTTGTCAAAACATTCGCCGGCGGCGTCATCCATCGTTGAACCGAGCACGCGATGTTGCAGTTCCGATTCCACCAGCACGAGCAACGTGTGCCCGCCGCTGACGATGAGGGAAACATTGGGCTGAAAAGCGGTGAAGTCGGCGGCAAGTCCGGAACGCCGAGCACCGCCTCGGCAAGCGTCGAGTGATTCTGTCATCGAGCCGAGACGGTGCTCGGCGCTCCATTCAGAAATAATCCACGGCGAATACAAATGCGCTTCGTGATGGTGAATACCGACGAACGGTTTGCGCAGGGCGAAGGCAACGGCCTGCGCAGCCTTGAATCCGACGAGCAGCGCTGCCGGCAAACCCGGTCCTTGCGTGGCGGCGACGGCGTCCAACTCCAAATCGGTAGGGACGCGCTGCTGCGCGTCCTGGCCGACCGGCAGGTCAGCCCCACCAATTTTTGCTGCCCTCAATGCGCCTCGCGCGACGGGAAGAAGATTTTTCAAATGTTCGCGCGCGGCGAGTTCGGGCACGACGCCACCATATTCGGCGTGCAGCCTGACTTGCGAGGAAACGATGCTGGACAAAACCCTGCCATCGCGGACGACGGCGGCGCTGGTTTCGTCACAGGAAGTTTCAAGAGCGAGAATGGTCATAAGCGTTGGAGTTCAAGCTTCAGCTTGCATTCCAACATTCAAAATTGTCTTGTGGCAAGCTAAAGCTTGAACTCCAACATTTCATTTGGCCACCGTTTCGTCCGGCGTTTGCGCCCCGTTCAACGAGTCGTAAAGCAGGATGCCTTTGAGCAAATCCTCGGCGCGAACGAGTTGCGGGTCCTGGATTTTTGAGAGCTGCACGCGGTTGGTTTCACTGAGCGATTCAACTCCGCCGGGCGCGCGTTTGAACTGCAACAGGGCTTCCTCATCGTCGCTCATTGGCACGACGATGTCCGGCATGATGCCGTGTTCGTGGATGACCCGGTGGCTGGGCGTGTAATACTTCGCCGTCGTGAGTTTGAGCGCCGAGCCGTCGTCAAAGGGAAAGATGCTCTGCACCGAGCCTTTGCCGAACGTCTTTTCACCGAGAATGATGGCGCGATGCAAATCCTGAAAACAGCCGGTGACAATTTCCGACGCGCTGGCGCTGCTCAGGTTGACAAGCACGACGACCGGCATGCCGTGCAATTCATCGCCGCGCCCTGCCGCGCGCCGGACGGAATTTTGCGCTGGGTCGCGGCCTTCGGTGGAGACAATCAACTGGCCGCGCGGAAGAAATTTCTGGCAAACGTTCACCGCCTCGTCCAGCAATCCGCCGGGATTCCAGCGCAAATCAAGAATCAACGCCTTCATCCCTTGCGCCTGGAGCTTTCGCAACGCGGCTTCCAGTTCGTCGCCAGTGTTGTCGCCGAATTGCGTAATGCAGACGTAACCGATTTTGTCATCGTTGAGCGGGTATTCCTCTTTGCCATTGATGTCTTCGACCATTTGCATCTGGATGACCTCGCGGGTGAGTGTGAAATTCTTCACCACGCCGGATGAGGGGCGTTGAATGGTCATGGTCACCCGTGTGCCTGGCTTGCCGCGCAACCTTTTCACCGCGTCCTCCAATGGCATTTTTACCGCGTCTTCGCCGTTGATTTTGATGATACGGTCGCCGGCCAGGATGCCGGCACGGAACCCCGGCGTGTCTTCCATCGGCGTGACGACAGTCACATAATTGCTCCGGACCGTGACGACGAGGCCAAGTCCGCCGAACTGCCCTTCCGTGTCATCCTGCAAATCGTGATAGGCGGCGGGGTCCAGGAACTCGCTGTGCGGGTCGAGCTCGTTGACCATGCCTTTCACCGCTGCGTAAGTCAGGTCGCGATACGTCAGCTTCTGGCCATCCACGTATTCCGTGCGCACTCTTTGGAGCACATCCGAAAACAGCTCCATGTTCGGATCAATAGCATCGTTCTTCTGCGCGGCGTGGGCGGAACCCAGATAAATCCACGCGCCGACGATGAAATTCACCGCCAGCACCGAGATCACCAAACCATAAATCAAACGACGTTTCATAAACTCCGTCACGTTATCACAAAAACACCTAAACTCGAAGAAAAACTCAAACCTGACTCCGTAACGCGCGTAGCTTGAGATTGCCGCCGGAGCGCGAGTTGTCCCAACTCGCAGCGCTTCCGAAAAGCCAACCGCTGCGGATTGAGGACAATCCGCGCTCCGCTGGCGGCAAGCGCGTCGGCGGCAGTGTCAAGTTGCGCCTTTCCGCAACAGCGACTCGATGAACGGCAGATCGCCGGGCACGGTGACCTTTGGATTGGGCGCGAGCATTGAGACGAGCCGGACCGACTGGCCGATCAATTCGCACGCCGCCGTGTCGTCGGTGAACCGTAGTTTGCACCGCCGCGCCTCCGCCAACGCGCGGCGGATGACTTCAACCCGAAACGTCTGCGGCGTTTGCACAGACCACAGATGCGAGCGGTCGAGTGTGCGCTGGACAAATTTGCCGTCGGCGGATTGCTTGATCGTGTCCGTCACCGGCCGGGCCGCGACGGCTGCGCCGGTTTCGGCGGCCCGCTTGATGGTCGCCTCAATCAATTCTTCGCTGGTGCAAGGCCGCGCCGCGTCGTGAATCGCCACGATTTCCGCCGTCGCCGACAACGCCTCCAATCCATTCCAGACCGAGTCCTGCCGTTCCGCGCCGCCGACGACAATGCGGAACGGCTTTTTAAATTTGAATTTTGCCGCCAAATCCTCGAACGCCCGCCGCATTCCTTTGCGCACGACCAGGATGATTTCGGCGATGCACCTCGCGTCGTCGAATCGCCGCCACGTGTGCGCGACGACGGGACGCCCGGCCACTTCGAGGAACAATTTGTCCGTCTTTGGTCCCATGCGGGAGCCTTTGCCGGCGGCCACCAGAATTGCGGCGTTCATTTGAAATAAAATCACGGTGATTTGGCCGGTTGCCAATCCAAAACTTTCAACTGCACGATGCGGTTGCGATTGAATTCATTCATTTGCGGCGCAAACGACAGGTCAAATTTCCCGACGGGCAACGATTCGTTGCCGCCGTTCCACCAAACCGCTTCCAACACCGCGCCGCCTGCAGCGCCGTAGCCGCCATGCGGCGGAGGCGTGTCCGTCACCCACATTTTCACGTGCTGCCTGTCTGCGCCGATGCGTTGGAGGGGACGCTGGTGGGCCAGGTTGCGCGCACAAAATTGCACCGGCGGGTTCCCCTGCCCCGTCGGTTTCAAGCGCGCCAGTTTCTCGAGTGATTCCAGGGTGATTTCGTCCAGCCCGACCTCTGCGTCGAGGCGCAACGGCGGTTGCAAATCCTCCGGTTTCAATGCGCGGCGCGCGAGTTCGTTCAGGCGCTTGCGCAGCAAATCAATCTTGTCCGGCTGAATGCTCAAGCCCGCCGCCATAGCGTGCCCGCCGTGGCGAACGAGCAAATCATCGCAATCCCGCAACGCGGCGGCCAGATCGAAACCGGCGATGCTGCGGCCTGAACCGCGCCATTCAACATCCCGCTCGGCGGGGCCGCCGAGAATGACAGTTGGACGATAAAATGCCTGCAACACGCGCGACGCGACGATGCCAACCACGCCGATGTGCCAGAGCAACTGGCCTTCGACGATGACGAAATCCGTTTGCGGATCGAATTTCGCCCGGACCGCGCCGAGCACTTCCTCGACGATGCGGCGCTCGATTTTCTGCCGTTCGCGGTTGCGCGCGTCGAGACTTTGCGCCAGTGGCATGGCTTCAACCAAATCGGCGGCCAATAAAAGACGCAGGGATTCTTCGGCGGTCTCGAGCCGGCCGGCGGCGTTCAGGCGCGGAGCGAGTTGGTAGCCGACTTCATACGTGCCGACGGGCGCGGGTGATTCGGCGACTTTCTTCAATGCGACGAGGCCGGGCCGTTGTGTTTTGTTCAATCGTTCCAGGCCGGCCGAAACGAGAATTCGATTTTCACCGGTGAGTGGCACGAGATCGGCGATTGTGCCCAGCGCGACCAGATCGAGCAGCGGCTTCAAATCGAATTCCAAGGCGCCGGGCAGACCGGTTTGGCGCCCGCGCTTGATCAAGGCGTGCGCCAGTTTGAAAGCAAGGCCGGCGGAACACAACTCGGTGGATGCAGTTCGGAGTTCGGAGTTCGGAGTTCGGAGTTGGACCTGCGGATTGACCAGCGCAACCGCCTCGGGCGCCGGGTGTGAAACCTGATGGTGGTCGAGCACAATGACGTCCACGCCGCGTTCACGCAGCCAGCGGACGGTTTCAACGGCCGTCGAGCCGCAATCCACGGCCAGCAGAAGTCCCGCCGAATCTTTCGCGCCGGCGCCTGGCGAAGGTGGAAATTTCTTGAGGCAGTTTTCAACGGCGTCCCGGCTGAGGCCGTAGCCTTCGTCCATGCGATGCGGCAGGTAAAAATCCACCCGCCAGCCCAGCGGACGCATAACTTCAAGCAGTAACGCGGTGGACGTCACGCCGTCCACGTCGTAATCGCCAAAAATGACGAGCGGCTCGCTCCGTTCGCGCGCGAGCAGGAGCCGGTCAACGGCGGCGGCCATCTCCGGCAACAGAAACGGGTCGGCGAGATTTTTCAGCCGCGGCTGGAGAAAATTCGCGATCGCGGATGGTTCGCTGAAACCGCGATTGAGCAGGCACTGGGCAAGCAGCGGCGAAATTTTAAGTTGCGACGCCAACTGGCCGGCCAGCAATGGTTGCGGCGGCGCGAGCGACCAGCGAAATTTCATTTTTTAATCGAACCACGAATGAACACGAATGAACACGAAAAATTGGAATGCAGAAATTCTCTGATGTTTCGTTTGAATTCGTGTTTATTTGTGTTCATGTTCATTCGTGTTTATTTTTTTCTCACGTTGGGCGGCGGGGACGGACAGCGCGATGGAAATCAAAAATATTCCGGCCACGACCAGCAGCGAAACGCCCGTGGGAATTTCGATTTGAAACCATTTCGGCTCGTGCCCGTGCGGATCGAGCAGCATTTTCGCGCCGACGAACATCAGCACGACGGAGAGACCGGTTTTCAAATGACGGAAATAATTGATGGCGCCGACGAGCACGAAATACAGCGAGCGCAGGCCCAGAATGGCAAAGACGTTGGACGTAAAGACAATGAACGGCTTGGTCGTCACGGCGAAGACCGCCGGGATGGAATCCAGCGCGAAAACCAGATCGGTGATTTCCACCAGCGCCAGCACCAGCAGCAGCGGAGCGGGTGCGAACCGGTCAATCCCGCTTTGCGAAGCCGCGTGATGTTGACCATCGGCATTGGTTGCCGCGGGAAAAACCCGGCGCGCGAGCCTGATGGCGAAGCTTTTTTCCGGCTGCACCTTTTCATTACCTGCCCAAAGCATCCTGCCGCCGGTGAAAACGAGAAAAGCACCGAGGACGTAAAGAACCCAGTTAAAACTCTGGATGAGCGTCACGCCGAGCGCAATCATCGCGCCGCGCATGACGAGCGCGCCGAGAATGCCCCAAAAAAGCAGGCGGTGCCGGCCTTCCTCCGGCACGCGGAAATAGGCAAAGAGCAGCGCCATGACGAAAATGTTGTCCAGCGACAATGAAAATTCGATGACGTACCCGGTGACGAATTCAACGGCTTCCTCCCGCCCGCGCCAGCGCACCAGCGCCACGGCAAACAGCAACGACAGCGCAATCCAAACCGTGCTCCACGCCAGCGCTTCCTTGAATTTAACCGCGCGCGCGCGCCGGTGAAACAGGCCCAGGTCCAGCGCCAGAAAGAAAAGCACGCAGACGATGAAACCGATCCAATGCCAGGGCGTGATTGTAATCGGGCTCATTTATGATTGATGATTGATGATTTGCCGGCACTTCGGTTCGTCACCGGGCAATCATCAATCATAAATCCCAAATCATAAATCATAAATTTCTCAGGCCTTCGCCGTCGCGACGTTTTGCATCGTCACCTGCGACGCGCCGATGTTCGGGCGCTCGCCCTTGTGCCACCACAACACGAACGCGCTGGAAATGAAGACGCTCGAATATGTGCCGGAGATGATGCCGATGAGAAACGTGAAGGCGAAGTCGTTGATGACGCCGCCGCCCCAGATGAACAGGCAGAGCGTGGCAATCAAGACCGTGCCGCTGGTGATGATGGTGCGGCTCAACGTCTGGTTCAACGCCTGGTTGATGACCTCGCGGAATGTGCCGCGGACGCCAAGTTTCAAATTCTCCCGGATACGATCGAAGATGACGACTTTGTCGTTGAGCGAGAAGCCGATGATGGTCAGCACAGCGGCAACGACCGTGGCATTGAATTCGCGCCCCGAAACGGCATTGGCAATGCAGTAACAGCCAATGCTCAGAAACACGTCGTGAACCACCCCGACGATCGCGCCGACGGCGAAGGAAAATTCGTAGCGGAACGCGACATAGATCAAAATGCCGAACATGGCCAGCAGGCAGGCGACGATGGCCGAGCGCTGGATTTCCTTGCCCACAATCGCGCCGACCTGCTGGCGCTCGACAGCCTTGAATTGCGCCTGCGGAAAGTTCTGTGTGAGCGCCTGTTCAACCTTCTGCTCCGAACCGCTGGAGGTCGTCACGCGCAACGTTTCCGTGCCGCCGCTGACGTCCTTCTGGTATTGGATTTGCGCGTCCTTCTCGCCGATGGCAGTCATGGCGGAGCGGATTTGATCCACGCCAAGCTTTTGCGTGAAGCTGAACATCGTGCTGTCGCCGCCCAAAAAGTCCACGCCGAACAGTTTATCGCCACGCGCAATAAAACCATAACCAAGCGACAAAAAGACGAACGCCCACGTGGCGATGAAGAGCGGCGTGGCCGCCTTCATAAAATTGATTTTGGTGCTCCGGATGAAGTGAAGCATCGGCAGCGATTTGATCCAATTATGGTCGAGCAGCCAGTTGAATATCAATCGGGTCACCACCAGCGCGGTGAACAGGCTTGCGGCCACACCGATGGTCAGCGTCACGCCGAACCCCTTGATTTCACCGGTACCCATAAAAATCAAAATGATGGAAGAGATGAGCGTCGTAACGTGTGAATCGAGAATCGTGCCAAATGCACGGGCGTAACCGGCGTCAATCGCGCCGCGCAGCGATTTACCCTTGGCGAGTTCCTCGCGGATACGCTCGTAAATCAGCACGTTGGCGTCCACCGCCATGCCGACGGTAAGCACGGCGCCCGCGATGCCCGGCAAGGTGAACGTCGCGCCAACCGAACACATGACGCCCAGCAAAATGATGATATTTGTGATGAGCGCAACATTCGCCGCCAGACCGGCGATGAAGTAATAGACCAGCATGAACGCGGAAACAAAAACGACACCGCGAATCGAGGCGTTGATGCCGCTACGGATGGAATCTTTGCCGAGCGTCGGGTCAACGTCGCTGGAATAAATAATGTGCAACGGCGCTTTGAGCGGGTTTTGCAGGACATTCGCCAGTCCCTGCGCCTCTTCGATGGTGAAACTCCCCGTGATTTGGCCGCTGCCGCCTTCAATCGGGGTCTGAATGTTCGGCGCGGAATACAAATCGCCGTCCAAAATAATCGCCATCCGGTGACCAACGTAATCCCGCGTGGTCTTGGCAAATTTCGATGCGCCATCGTCGGTAAGCGTGAAATCAATCTGCGGTTCACCCAGGTTGCCGCGCACGACCATCGAGCTTTTAACGATGTCACCCGCCAGGCCGTTCACCGGCTTTTTGCTCACGATGGCCTGCTCAATTTTCGGCGGGGCTCCGCCGGGTTGCGGCTGAATGTGTTTGAGCAAGACGTATCCGGGCGGAACCGGTTGATGGTTTGCAATGATTTCATCGCTGTCATCCCTCACCATCCGGAATTCGAGATACGCTTTCCTTTGAATCTGCGCTTTGGCGCTTTCCTTGTCGGAAGGTGACAGACCCGGCAACTGAATGAGAATCTTGTTGCCTCCCGCGGATTGGATGACCGGCTCGGCCACGCCAAAACGGTCAATGCGTTTGCGCAGCACTTCCACCGCCTGCGACAACGCCGCGCTCGTTAAATCCGCCCGCGCCTGCACGTTGTTGGTGTCGGCGTAAAGCACGTTCGTATCCATTTCAACGAGAAACGACGTGCCGCCCTGCAAATCGAGGCCGAGTTTGATCCGCCCCGAAGCGTCGCGTTGAAGCTGGTTCAAGATGAACGTGTTCGGGTAAAGCTGGTCCTTCGCGCTGATAAACGGGAAATACGGCTGGAGATCGTTCGTGGCGGTGGCTGCCTGCAAGCACGCAAACTCGGTGTTCGTCCCGGCTTTTTGCAGCAGTTCGACACGCGCCAGGATGTTCGTGAAGGCCGCATCCCGGCTTTCTGCGCGCCGCGAAAACTCCTGCACCAGATCGCGCGACGTGGGCGGATAAACTTCGAAAAGCGCCCAGAGGATGATGCAGATGACGAGGATGAATCTCCCAAGATTGTTTCTTCTCATGGCCGGTTCAGGATGCGGAGGTGTCGCTGCTTTCGAGGATGTCCGTCACGGAAGCCTTGGTGACTTCCATTTTGGCGTCGGCGGAACGGAGCGATACGGTCTTGTCCTTCACCGTGATGACGACGCCGACGATGCCGCTGGACGTGACAACCTTGTCACCGGACTTCAGGTTTGCGAGCAAGCGGGCCTGCTGCTTGGCGCGCTGCTGCTGCGGGCGGAACAGGAGAAAATACATCATTATCCCCATCAAAACCAGCAGCATGATGGGGCTGGCCAGGAGTGACTGCAAACCGGTCGGTGACGACGGCTGCGCCGGCGCCGGAGCGGGTGCCTGCGCCAAAAACGCGTTCAAACCATTCAAATGCATAATTGAAAAGTGGTCGGGCACTTTAGGCGAATTAACGGAATTGGCAAGTGTTATCGGTCGTTTCATTCGGCGTTCCGCTTTTAAGTGACTTCAAGAAAAAACGCGCCGAGGCATGGCAAACAAAATTTTGGACGCGCCGATTGCGTTGAAAATGGCTGCGCTGACTTGTTCGATATTGCGGACTGATTGAGCAATTTCGTTGGGAGGTGGTCAGGTGTGACTCGCGCCAAATTTCATTCTAACCATTCGAGCGCATGAGCCAATGGCAGCCTGCCGACGCAATGAAAAGGGGAGTGTTTGCAAGCCTTGCCTGCGGTTATAATTTATTGCATTTGAACGGGTTAAGACAATGAATGTTTGCGTCTTTAGGCATCTTACCTGCTGTATTTTTACCGCCCAATACAGAGGCGTCGTGGTGCAGTAATGACCTCCAAACAGCATAAGACGGTTGTTTTTGCGGTGATTCCTTTTCTCGCCGCCGGGGGGGTCATTTTGGATTTTTTTACGCCGTTGGGTGTCGCCGATTGGGTTTGGTATTTTATTCCGCTGCTTTTATCCGTCTATGTCGGCGGCCGGCTTTTCCCCTATGTGCTCGCCGCTATTTTCTCCCTGCTGACGCTGGGCGGGGCCTTTCTTTCGCCGCCGGGCATTGCTCTGCATTTGGGAATCATAAGCCGTCTCATGGGTGTCTCCGTGCAGTGGCTGATGGCTTTTCTGATTTCTCAACGCAAGCAGGCCGATGAAGTGGTGCGCAAGTTGTCGCGCGCGGTCGAACAGAGTCCGGCCTCCATCATTATTACCGACCGGGCCGGCGACATCGAATATGTCAACCCGAAGTTCGTGGCGGTGACCGGCTATTCGCCCGGGGAAGTCATCGGAAAAAATCCGCGCATTTTGAAGTCGGGCGAAACCACGGCCGGGGATTACCAGCGGCTGTGGGAAACGATCACGGCCGGCCGGGAATGGTGCGGGGAATTTCACAACCGAAAAAAGAACGGCGAACTTTATTGGGAATGGGCCTCCATTTCACCCGTCTGCGACCCGGCTGGTCGCATTACTCATTTTTTGGCCGTCAAGGAAGATATCACCGAGCGCAAGCTGGCAGAAGACGAATTGCGGAAGAGCGAAGCGCGTTACCGCTCCCTGTTTGAGAACATGCTGGAGGGGTTTGCCTATTGCCGGATGCTTTATGAAGGCGACCGGCCACAGGATTTTGTCTATCTCACGGTCAACAGCGCTTTCGAAAAAATCACCGGATTGAAAGGTGTCGAGGGAAAAAGGGTCACCGAGGTCATTCCTGGCATCAAGGAATCCCATCCGGAATTGTTCGAGATTTATGGCCGGGTGGCCTCGACGGGCCGGCCGGAACAGTTTGAAATTTTTCTGGAGCCCTTGAAAGTGTGGCTGGCGGTTTCGGTGTACGCTCCCGCAAAGAATTATTTTGTAACGGGGTTTGAGAACATCACCGGGCGCAAGCAGGCCGAGGAACATGTTCGTGAACAGGCCGCGTTGCTGGACAAGGCGCAGGACGCCATTCTGGTCCTGGATTTGGATGACCGCATCGTCTTTTGGAACAAAAGCGCCTACCGGATTTATGGCTGGAGCGCGGCCGAAGCCATCGGGAAAAAACCTGTGGACCTGTTCCTGGGTGGGGCCATTTCACCGCGACATGCGGAGGTCATCAAGGCCGTCAAGGAACGCGGCGAATGGATCGGCGAATTGCAGGAAATCACCAGGGACGGTAAAACCATCACGGTTCAGGGACGATGTAATGTCATCCTCGACGAGGAGGGGCGTCCCAAAGCCAAGCTTATCATCAACACTGACATCACCGAAAAGAAAAAACTCGAAGCCCAGTTTCTGCGCGCGCAACGCATGGAAAGCCTTGGCACCCTGGCCGGCGGCATCGCGCACGACCTCAACAACGTGCTGACGCCACTCCTTGTCTCCGTCCAGGTGTTGAAGCAAAAAATCAATGACGCCGATCGGCAAAGGCTGCTGGAGGCGTTGGAAACCAACGTTCAACGCGGCGCAAGTCTCGTCAAACAGGTGCTGGCTTTTGGACGCGGTGTCGCCGGCGAACGCGCCTCGGTCAATCCCAAACACATCGCCCGCGAAATCAAGCAAATCGTTCGCGAAACCTTCCCCAAATCAATCGTGTTTGAACTTCATTCCGACAATGACCTCTGGACCATCATCGGCGACCCGACGCAACTCCAGCAGGTCCTGTTGAATCTCTGTGTCAACGCGCGTGACGCCATGCCTGACGGCGGCAAACTGTCCATTCACATGGGAAACACGGTTCTCGACGAAGCTTACGCGGGCATGAATCCGGAAGCCAGGCCGGGTCCGTATGTGCTTATCGAGGTGACGGACACCGGCACGGGAATTCCCGAGGAAATTCAGGACAAGATATTTGATCCTTTCTTTACCACCAAAGAGCCTGGCAAGGGCACCGGCCTCGGTTTGTCCACGACTCTGGGCATTGTCAAGAGTCACGGAGGTTTTATCAATTGTTACAGCGAGCCGGGCAAAGGCAGCACATTCAAGGTTTATATCCCGGCCAACACCACGGTGGCCGAGATGGAAAAAGTGGTGGCGGGAGAAGCCAGGCTGCCGCGCGGCCACAACGAACTGGTGCTGGTGGTGGACGACGAGGAACCCATCCGCGAGCTTGCGCAGAAAGTGCTGGAACGATTTGGCTATCGCGCCCTGCTCGCCGCCAACGGCGCCGAAGCGGTCGCCCTCTACCAGCCCCGCCGAAGCGAAATAGACGTGGTCATCACCGACATGGTCATGCCGGTCATGGATGGCCCGGCGACGATTGCGGCGCTCAAAGCCGTTAATCCGGAAATCAAAATTGTCGGTTCCAGCGGTCTGGCCCCCGACGGTTATGAAATCGAGGCAATGAAAGCGGGCGTCCGGCATTTCATTCCCAAACCCTATACCGCCGAAACCATGCTTCACACGCTGCATGAGGTGCTGAACGGCAAGAGTTAAACTTTAACCACCATCGCGCCGAGGCCGAGCGCCGTAGGCGCGGCATATTTGTAGGTTTGCGATGAAAAAAAATCCCAGCTCCGTTCAGGAGCGGCATCATCGGGAAGTTGGAGTTCAAGCTTTAGCTTGTGCTCGCGACAGGCACACTGACCCGGGCTGCGCCGGAGGCTTCGCCGAGGCGAGAGCGTGAACTCCAACAAAACGAAAGATGGCGCCCTTCCAGGGCTTGGGATTTTAATGGAACCCTCCTGCTACAATGATTCCGCTCCTGACGGAACTGAAGATGAGCCGCAACCGGTGGCGTGAGGCTATCAAACTAGCTGGCTGGGTATCAATGGTGTGAAAGCAGGATATCTTCGGTGATGCCCATCTGACGATACGTCTCGTAATCAATCGATTGAAGAAGTTGTCCACTTTCGGCGAATATCCAAATGCTGTCATCTGTGATTACCGCCATCGCATTTTTCTTCTCCGGGATAATCGCATAAAAAAGAAATTTGCTTGGTTCTCCTCTGAAGCACGCTTGTCCGGTGCTGATTTTGTATCCGTTGGGAGAAATCTCGGTCGTCCCTCGTTTCAGGGGGAAGGACTCGACTCGTCTGAATCGGCTTTCCTTGATCCATGCTTGGAGTTCTGCTTCTGTTGACAAATCTTTCACTTTGTCTGTCGGTCCGGACTGTGCAAGCTTCTGCTCTATCGTCGCGCGGTATGCCTCACAATAGACGGTTGTAGTTACTCCAGGTCTTATCGTTTCGGTCTTAAGTCCATTTGCCACACTGTAGCATCCGTCACCCGAAGCGCCGAACGTCGCAGGCTCAGATCGTCTCATATACCAAAGTGCTTCGCCGTGCGCCCAGTCCCGTTCTGCATTCTCCCGACCATTAGCGCGTGCCTTCTGAAATACTATCGCCCGACCAGCGAACGGAAAGGCTACCGCCAGGCACAGGATGACCACCAAAACAAAAGCCCTCCAAGGCGAATTGAATGTTGTCACGGCATCGGGGCCACTGTTCCCTAAGATTCCAAGCAGACGGAACAACCATTGGCTCATCTTCTCCACAATGAAAGCGATTACAAGGTTTACCGGTCCCCATAGCAATAGACTAGAAAGCATTCCGCCGAATGTCACATGATGCGGAACGACCATGACAACGGTCCCGGAAAAAAAGAAGGCGCAAAGAAGTGTGAAAATGACGACTCTCCATTTGCGCCATTGGGAAGTCGGATCGAATAGCCCCGAAAGAATAATCGGCACAATCCAAAGGAATGGCATGGCAAGCCAGAAAGGGTCTATCTCGGGAAATCCGCGCCTCGTGATTGCAGGCCAGCAGAGGCAGGCATAAATCGGAATGGATGCAGCTAGTATCGCAACTGAAATCCAGCGTTGGTTAACTACGCCCTTTCGCATGACAAGACCGCTTATAAGGCAAAAGATACATTTTGCCAATGTTCAATGTGCAACCGTTTCCAATTTCTCCGGCTCGACCCACTTGTTGTGTTCCTTGATGAGGTCCACGAGGCGTTCCACGGCTTCGGCTTCGGGGATGTTGAATTTGATGGCCTGCTTGCCGACGTAAAGATTGATCTTGCCGGGCGCGCCGCCCACGTAGCCGAAGTCCGCATCCGCCATTTCGCCGGGGCCATTCACGATGCATCCCATGATGGCAATCTTCACGCCTTTCAGATGCTCCGTGCGCGCCTTGATGCGCGCCGTCACCGTCTGAAGATTAAACAGGGTCCGCCCGCATGACGGGCACGCGACGTAATCGGTCTTAAACGACCGGCAACCCGCCGCCTGCAAGATGTTGTAAGCCAGCCGCAACGATTGACCGCCGCCAGCCTCGCCTCGAATCAAAATCGCGTCGCCAATGCCGTCCGCGAGCAATGAACCGATGACGACAGACGCGCGGAGCAAGGCAATCTTGGGTTCCAGGAGCGCACGCGTCTCGCGTGCTGTCGAAGGCGTCGCGCCTTCGACTCTTTCGGTTGGCGCGACGCCAACCGATGCAGGCGGGACGCCCGCGCTCCCGTTGAAAAGACAATCCTTCAGCAGAATCGGATTATTGCGCCCAAGTCTTTTCAATCTCGCCGCGAGCAGACGGAACGCCGTAATGGCCGGCAACTTCACGCCGTCCTTTACCGTGACAAGTTGGGTCTCGCAGTTGATTTCAAAATCCTGCGTCGGGTCAATCTCGGCGACGTTCAAATCTTCATAAATCGCCTCCGGCTTCACGTCGTCCTTGGGCCGAATCTTCGGCGCGACCTTGTCCCACGTGGCGCGCGTGACGACGACACGGATGAGTTGTTCGCCACCGCTTTTCACTTGGTCGTACAGTTCAATTTCCGGCGTTTCGCGGCGCTCAAAGAGGAATGGGTCGAAGGGAAATTCGGAATTCAGAATTCGGAATTCGGAATTTGAAAGGACGGGGATCTGCGTCAGCAAATCGCGGCAGACTTCAATCTCTCGCGGCGAATCTTCCGTGAGCGAAACACGAATCGTATCGCCCAAGCCGTCGCAGAGCAGCGAACCGATGCCGATCGCTGATTTGATGCGGCCGTCCTCGCCCTCGCCCGCCTCGGTCACGCCGAGGTGGATTGGATAATTCCAATCCGGCCCTTCTTGTTCCAGCCGCGCGACCAGCAGGCGGTAGCACTCGATCATCACCTTCGGGTTGGACGACTTCATCGAAAACTTGAAGTTGTGGAAATCGTGCTTGCGGCAGATGCGGGCGAATTCCAACGCGCTCTCGACCATGCCCAGCGGCGTGTCGCCGTAACGGTTCATGATGCGGTCGGAAAGCGAGCCGTGGTTGGTGCCGATGCGGAGGCAGCGTTTCAATCGTTTGGATTCAAGCACCAGCGGCGTGAATTTTTCCTCGATGCGCTTCAGTTCAGACAAGTATTGCTCGTCGGTGTATTCCTTGGTCGCAAATTTCTTGGAATCGGCGTAATTGCCCGGATTCACCCGCACGACCTCGGCCCATTTCACCGCTTCCATCGCCGCTTCGGGTTTGAAATGAATGTCGGCGACAATCGGCACGAGGCATTTTTGCGCGCGCAATTCGCGGACAATGTTTTGCAGATTCGCCGCGTCCTTGACTGTGGGCGCGGTGATGCGCACGAGCTGGCAACCGACGGCGACCAGCTCGAGCGTTTGCTTCACGCACTCGGCGGTGTCCATCGTGTCACAGGTGAGCATGGATTGCATCACGACCGGATGGTCGCCGCCGATGATGACCCCGCCGTGCGCCGGATCGCCGATGACGACTTCGCGCGTTTTGCGCCGCTGATAAATATACGGTGATTCGCAGTAGCGCATGGACTATTTCGCCGGGGCCGGCGCGGACGCACCAGGGATTGTCGTCTGTTCGATTTGCACGTCGCTGTTGAACATGGCGCGGTAGAGGGAAAACCGCTTGATGTCCCCAAAAATTGTGATGTAAAGCATGAAGCCAATTAACAGCATTGCAAAGCCGGACGTGGTGTATTCGACAAGTTTGAGGCTCAAGGGCCGGCGCCAGATTTTTTCGATAATGGCCATCAGAATGTGTCCGCCGTCGAGCACGGGAATCGGCAGCAAATTGATGATGGCCAGATTAACGTTGAGCAAAACAAGGAAACTCAAGGCCAGGCGATAATCTGTTTTGAACTGGGCGGCGAGGATACTGAAAATTCCCACTGGGCCGCTTAAATCCTTGGCCCCCACACCCGTCTCCCGCGTATGGACGAGCGCGCCGATGGTGGCAAAGGTTTTGTCCATCACATCACGCACCTGCTGCCAGGGCGTGGGGCCGGGCCTTTGGATCATGTAAACTTGCGTGGAATCCACACCCAGCGCGACACCGATTCTTCCCGCCTTGGTGGTGGGATCAATCATCGGCGTGACGTTCAGCGTCACCTTGTTCCCGCCGCGCTCGACCCGCATCACGTTGGCCTGGCCGCCGCATTTGCGAATCAGGTCAATCAATTGATCGCGGCTGGCAATCGGTACGCCCGCAAAGGAAATGATACGGTCCCCCGTCTTGAGTCCGGCCTTTTCCGCCGGACTGCCCGAAGTCACCTCCAACACTTGCGGGTGATCACGTGGGTCGAGATTGAGGAGCTTCAGGCCAAGCCCGTTGTCCGTCGTGGCCTTGAGAGAATACGTTTGCTCTTTGCCGTTGTGCTCGATGACCACCGGCATCACGTTGGTGCGCGCCACAATCGTGTTCAACATCACGTCCTGCCAGGTTTCTACCGGCGTGCCATTGACCGCCACAATGCGGTCACCTTCCTGAATGCCAAGTTTGGCCTCCGCCGAATTTGGCTCAGCGTAGCCGATGATGGCCGGATTTACCGGAATGGGCAGGCCAATAAAATAAATTGCGGTTGCGATGGCGAAGGCAAACACAACGTTCATGAACGGCCCGGCAAAGGCCACGAGAATTTTATGCAGTGGCGGCGCCGGCGGCACTTCCTTGACGGACTGGCCTTCGAGCGCCTCGGAAGTCATCATTTGCGGCAGCTTCACAAAACCGCCGGCAGGAATCCAACGCAGCGAGTATTCGATGCCATCGCGTTTGAGACTGTACATCTTCGGGCCGAACCCCACGGCGAATTCCTCGACCTTCATGCCGAGCCTTCGCGCGACCCAATAATGGCCGAACTCGTGAACAAAAATGGCCGCGCCGAACGACACCAACACGGCGGCAATTACGTAAATGGTAGTCAAAATGGTCATGTAAAATCAATCCTTAAACCCGGGTGGAATATATCAGGGAAAATCCAGCCCGCAAACATCGCTTTTCTGCCGCGCAAATGACGAATGTCGAGTGACGAATGGCTGAAAACATATTGGGGCGGATTTGTCACTCAGACCTTTGTGTTGCGCCAGATGCGGCTGAAGATGCGATGCAGCGCGTGGGCCTCGAGCCAGATTTCGCGTGCTTGTAATCTCAAGCTCGGTTCAGCAACCGCGACCATGCGCAGGAAGAATTTTGTCTCCCGTGCTTCCTTCCGACAAGTACCGATGCGGTGTTTGAAATCAGGCTTGGAAACGCCGTCATCGGCTTCGCAGTAATTCGCGCCGACACTCGTTCCGGCCCCGACCAACTGAGCAATCAGCCGATCGTTGACCGGGCTACGAAGAATCTTCTTTGCAAAGCGAATAATGGTTTCACCAAAACGCGCTGTCCGTTCCTCTAAATCGTAAACCATCCTCGGCGCTTCGTCCCGTAATACAAACGCATCGTCCGCCGGAACAACCTCCCAGAATGCCCGTTCCTGGACCGAGCATCCCTCCGCGTTTTCTGTCATCCCATTTGTCATTCGTCATTCGTCATTTCATTGCTACCCGCCGCGCCCAGGCGTCCGCCTCCAAAATTTGCTCCAGCGTGGGATGCGAAACGACTTTGTGCCCGTCCATTACGCGCCGGACGGTTCCGGTGATTTGCGGGAAATTAATCTTGTGGTTCACGAACGCTTCGACCGCCATTTCGTTCGCCGCGTTCAATACCGCCGGCAGCGTGCCGCCCGCCTCCCCTGCCCTGCGCGCCAGGTTCAGTGCCGGAAACCGTTCCGCGTCGGGCTCTTCAAACGTGAGGCTGCCGAGCTTGGCGAAATCGGTCTGCACGCGTTCGCTTGGCGCGCGGTCGGGGTATGTGAGCGCGTATTGAATCGGCAGGCACATGTCCGGTGTGGAAAGCTGGGCCAGCATCGCGCCGTCCACAAACTCGACCAGCGAGTGGACGATGCTTTGCGGGTGCACCAGCACGCCGACGCGTTCGATGCCGATGTCGAATAACCAGCGCGCCTCGATCATTTCCAGCCCCTTGTTGAAAAGCGTCGCCGAATCAATCGTGATTTTGCGGCCCATGACCCATGACGGATGTTTGAGCGCGTGCTCGACGGTGATCCCGGCAAATTTTTCCTTCGGCCATTTTTTGGGGTCACGAAACGGTCCGCCGGAGGCGGTGAGCCAGAGTTTGCGGACGGAACCGGGCGGTTTGCCGTCCAGACATTGAAAAATCGCCGAGTGCTCGCTGTCCACCGCCAGCACGCGCACGCCATGTTTGCGCGCCTCGCGCATCACGATTTCACCGGCCATGACGAGGATTTCCTTCGAGGCGATGGCGATGTCCTTGCCGGCGCGAATGGC
>Ga0181523_10000410_pt1 | contig 48001 bp, 43 predicted proteins | sample PEATcosm2014_Bin_43_FD_119752 | JGI IMG/M metagenome (GOLD analysis project Ga0181523, IMG submission 119752) | Peatland microbial communities from MTU Mesocosm Facility, Houghton, MI, USA - PEATcosm2014_Bin05_30_metaG | ecosystem: Environmental > Terrestrial > Soil > Wetlands > Peat | place... | reverse complement strand
TCATGGCCGCCGTGCTCGCACTTGCCGGCGGTGCCCTCGCGGCGGACGCCGGCGGCATCTCGAGCCTCGTGGAGGGCGTCGCCCTGCTCGGCCTGACGGCGTTCTCTCCCTTCGTCCTGTTCCGGTTGATCCCCATCGTCGAGGGCGGTGCCGTCGGGCACCTCGAGGGGGCTCGCCCGGCGCAGGCAGTGAAGGACCAGGCGTCGTCTCTTGCCGCCGACGGCGCCCACTGGGTGACGGCAGCTCTCAGCGGCGCCAAGCCGGCCTCGAAGGGCACCTCCGGCCAGGAGGGAGTGGCCAGCCTACCTGGCGCCGGCGGCAGCGTCTTCGCTGCCGGGGCAGCAAGCCGTGGGCGTGCAGCTGCCCGGCCGTCGTCCTCGCCGGGTGCCACCGGAGGCGACCCGGGCAGGGGCGAAGCGCCAGCGGGCCGCACGGGCGAGCCGGCGGCGCCCGGGAGCGGGAGCCAACTCGGCGAGGCGGGCTGGGTGCAGCACATCGTCCGTCGCTCCGAGAACCGCAGCCGTGGCCCCTCCTGAGCCGTCGCCGGCCCGCTACCGTCTCGGGCCCCGCAGCACCCGCGGGCTCGTCGCCGGCTGGCGGGCGGGCCAGATCGCCTGTGTGGCGATCGGCCTCGTGCTCGCCGTGGGCTTCCTCCGCTCCATCGGCGGACCCTCCGGAGGGTTGCTCGCCCTTGCCGCCGCCGGCGGTGGAGTGGCCATGGCGACGTGGCCGGTGGGCGGGCGGACACTCGAGCAGTGGGCGCCGACGCTGGCGAGCTTCGGCATCCGGGCTGCGGCTGATGCTCGGCACCGACCCTGGCAGGGCGCCAACCGCCGACCTTGCGGAGCCCTCAGCAGCCTGGCCTTGCTGGAGCTGCCGGAACCAGGGGAGTGGGAGCCGGCCTGGCGGGAAGGTCTCGAGACCCTCGCAGAGCGCGCTCGGGCGTCCCGTGCCGGCCGACGCCCCGCCAGGACGCCCGTCTCGGCTACGGGCATCGGTGTTCTCGCAGACGCCACGTCGCACGCCTGGACGTCCGTGCTGCCCGTCGGAGGCGCGGGTTTTGCCCTCCTCAGCGAGGGCGATCGAGTCGAGAGAATCGCAGCCTGGTCGGGCGTGCTGGCGGCCATGGCTCGCGACACCGCAGGTCTGTACCGGCTGCAATGGCTGTCGGCCACCTACCCCGCCTGGCTCGAGGATGCCTTGCCGGGCGGCGGCAGCGGCCTGCCGGGCGAGCACTATGCCCGCCTCCTCGAGGAAGCATCGCCCGAGCTGTGGGCGCACGAGGTGTGCGTCGCCGTCAGCGTGCGCCGGAGCACCCCCCGCGGGAGCGGCGTCGACGGTGCCGCTGCCCTCTTGCGCGAGCAGCTCTCGACCCTCGGCGATCGCCTTCGAGGGGCCGGCCTCGCCCCCGGGCCACCGCTCTCGCCCCTGGCCCTCGCCTCTCTCGTACGGCGGAGCTTCGAGATGGCGCCGATCGGCACGCCGGCTCCGTGGCCCTGGCCGGTCGGGATCGACGACGGCTGGGGGCACCTGCGCACGGACGCCGCCTGGCACGCCACCTACTGGGTGGCGGAATGGCCGCGCTGCGAGGTCGGTGGGGGTTTCCTGTTGCCGCTGCTGCTCGAGCCGCGCTTGCGACGCGTCGTGTCGGTGACGATGGCACCGGTGGCGGTCGTGGCGGCGGTGCGGCGAGCCGAGCGGGACCGGACCGAGGGCACCGCAGATGCCGAGATGCGGCGCCGGCACGGCTTCGCGATGACGGCGAGGGCGGCGCAGGAGCAGGAAAGCCGCCAGCAGCGAGAAGCCGAGCTGGCTGAGGGGCACGCCGGCTACCGCTACTCGGGCTATGTCCGACTGACGGAGGCGGATCAGGACGCGCTCGAGCGTTCCTGTGGCCGGCTCGAGCAGTCGGCCGCACTGGCTCAGCTCGAACTCCGCCGCCTCTACGGCGCCCAGGAGGAGGGGTACTGCTGCACGCTGCCGACCGGTCGGGGGTGCCGGTGAGCGCCCTCCGGCTGCCCGCCCACGAGGCGACGACGGCACAGCTGTGCGCCGCTTATCCGTTCGTGGCGTCGCGCCCGCTCGGGGTGGGTCGGGTGCTCGTCGGGCGCGATCTCGCCGGCGGGGCCTTCGTTCACGACCCGTTCTCGCTGTACGCGCTCGGCGTGCTCACGAACCCGAACATGACCATCCTCGGGCAGATCGGCCGCGGCAAGAGCGCTCTCGTCAAGAGCTACCTGTACCGGCAGGCCGCCTTCGGGCGCCAGATCGCCGTGCTCGACCCGAAGGGCGAATACGGGAGCCTGGCGAGAGCCCTTCAGGCCGAGCCCATCACCCTCTCGCCCGCTGGCGGGGTGAGGATCAACCCGCTCGACGAGAGCGGCTTGTTCCGAGGCAGCGATGCGGGCGTCCGCCACCGTCGTCTCGTCCTGCTCGGTGCGCTCGCCGAGGCGACGCTGCATCGGCGCCTTTCGCCCCGCGAGCACACCGCCCTCGAGCTCGCCCTCGACGAGGCGGTCGCCCTCTCGCTCGTGCCGACTCTCAACTCCGTCGTGGACGCCGTGCTCCGCCCTCGTCCCGACGCCGGTGTCCGGCTCGGCATCACGGCGAGGTCGCTTGTCGAGGACGGCCGCGACGTCGGCTTGGAGCTCCGGCGGCTGGTGGGCGGCGACCTTGCCGGCATGTTCGACGGCGAGACGAGCCCGGCGCTCGTCGCCCGGCGTCCGGCCGGCTCGCCAGAGGACGGGGCAGGAGCTCCTTGCGCCGTCGTCCCCCCGCTCGTCGTGGATCTCTCGGAGGTGTACCACTCCGAGGCCCTGCCGGCCCTCATGGTCTGTGCCGCAGCCTGGCTGCAGGCCATGACCGGGGCGGAGGACCGGCAGACGTTTGTTGTCGTGGACGAGGCCTGGGCGGTCCTGAGCGAACTGGCCGTCGGCCGCTTCCTGCGTTCGTCGTGGAAGCTGGCACGCGCCCGTGGCGTCGCCAACGTCGCCGTCTGTCACCGGGCGAGCGACCTGAGCGCCAGCGGAGCCGCCGGCAGCGAGGAAGCCCGACTCGCTGAGGGCTTGCTGGCCGACTCCGAGACGGTCGTCTGCTACGCCCAGCCGGCGTCGGAGCTCCCTTCCCTCGCAGCCCTGCTCGGTTGCTCACCTGCGTCGCTCTCCCTCTTGCCGAGCCTCCCCCGCGGGGTCGCCCTCTGGCGGGTGGCAGGCCAGTCGTACCTGGTCGAGCACCTGCTGGCCGCGCACGAGCACGGCCTCGTCGACACCGACGCTCGCCTCCGCAGTGCGACCGCCTCCTAAGCGTCGTCTCTCCGGCAACCGCTCGCCCCTCGCCGCCCGCCGCGCGCCGGGAGGTGGTCGTCGCCAGCAGCCCCCCGGCCTCATGCCCGACGTGCTGGTCGGCCTCGCCGTCGTCGTCGTGGCCGTTGTGGCCGAGCTCGCCCGCCTGCGGGCCGACGTCGTCGCTCATCGTCACGAGCTCGATCTCGCCGCCCGTGCCGGTGCCGCCCTGGCGGCGGCGACGCTGCTCGGTGGCCCCCTCGTCCTGGCAGGGCACCGCCGGAGGGGGCGTCCGAGGCGGAGCCGCCATCGCCCTTGGTCATCGCCGTCGCCCGAGGCCGGTTGGGCGAGCCGCCGCCAACTGCGACCGCTCGAGGTGACAGCGCCGCCGGGTGATCGCATCGTGCTCGGATCCCATGGGCGCTGCCTGCTCGCCGCCGAGGGGGGCCAGTCGGTGCTCGTCGTGGGTCCGACCCAGTCCGGAAAGACGAGTGGCCTCGCCATCCCGGCGATCCGCGAGTGGCGGGGTGCCGTCGTGGCGACGAGCGTGAAGTCGGATCTGGTCCGCGAGACCATCGAGCAGCGGCGCGCCCTCGGGCAGGTCCAGCTCTACGACCCCACCGGAGCGTCCGGTTTCTTGGCGACGGGGTGGTCGCCCCTGTCGGCGGCTGCCACCTGGACGGGCGCCAAGCGCCTCGCCTCCGCCCTCTGCTCGGTGGCGAGGGCGGACGGGGGCATGGACGACGCCGCCTTCTGGTACGCCTCGGCGGAGAAGCTGCTGGCGCCGCTCCTACTGGCGGCGGCTTCGGCCGGAGCCGGCATGGCCGACGTCGTGCGGTGGATCGATGACGAGGAGCTGCACGAGCCCCTCCTCGCCCTCGAGCTGGCCGGCGTGCCCGACGCTCTCCGGGCGGCCCGCACGAGCTTCGGGCGGGAGGAGCGCCAGCGGAGCTCGGTCTTCGCAACGGCCGAGACGATCGTCGCCGGCTTTGGCGATCCCGTCGTAGCGGCTTCTGCCCACGGGCCCGGCATCGATCCGCCCGCCCTTGTCAAGGGTTCGGCGGACACGCTGTACTGCTGTGCGCCCGCCCGCGAGCAGGACCGCCTCCGGCCCGTGTTCGTGGCCCTGCTGCGCCAGGTGCTCGACGCAGCCTTCGAGCGTTCCGGACGGCTCGGCCGACCGCTCGATCCGCCCCTGCTCGTCGTGCTCGACGAGGCGGCCAACATCGCCCCGCTCGCCGATCTCGACACCATCGTCTCCACGGCCGCCGGCCACGGGATCGCACTCGTGACGGTGTGGCAGGACTTCGCCCAGATCGAGGCGCGCTACGGGAGGCGATGGCCGACGATCGTCAACAACCATCGAGCCAAGGTGCTGTGCCCGGGGAGCGCCGATCCCCTCACGCTCGACCACATGAGCTCGCTCATCGGTGAGGACGAGCGAACGGAGCGCTCGACGACCTTCTCCGACGACGGCCGGTGGAGCAGCACGGAGGCCGCGTCCGTCCGCCGGGTGGCTCCGAGCGCCGTCCTGCGCACACTGTCGGCCGGCGAAGCGGTCGTCGTCTACGGCTCGCTGCCGCCGGCTCGCGTGGCCCTGCGCCCCTACTACGGGTGACGCAGGCAGAGGGCGGCCGCCCAGCCGGCCCCTGCGACGGGGCGCCTTGGGCGACCGCAGCGGTTGGCGATCCGCAGTGGTCACCGTGTCGATCGGTGACGGCGTGACCGGTAGGTTCTCGCTCGTGAACGACCCCGGCTGTACGCCACGATCTTTCGCCGGCGTGACGTGCGCGGCCAGTTCAGCGGCGAGCCCCTCGACGACGCCACCCTCGCCAAGGTGCTCTTGGCGGCGCACGCAGCGCCGAGCGTCGGGCTCTCGCAGCCGTGGGACTTCGTCGTCGTGACGGACGAGTCGACGCCGGACCTCGAGCGAGCCGGCTGGCGCGCCCGCTTGGAGCTCTCCGCCGTGTGCCACCGCGAGCGGTGGGGGAACCGGGACGGCTGACCCGACGGAACGGCGGTCCCCCGGACGGCCCGTTGCACCTCGAAGGCTCGACCGGGCGGTCCCTCGTCGCCGCAACGGCGCTCAGGCGCCGGCGGCAGGCGCCCGGATATCGACGCGGAGCGGCACGCGCCGCGTCAGGTTGACGGCGTGGTCACCGAGCCGCTCGTAGAAGCGCCCGAGCAACGCGAGCTCGATGGCGACGGGGACCGGCACGGAGCCCTCGGCGATCTCGGCGATGAACTCCACGTGGAGGTCGTCCATCTCGTCGTCGAGGAGAACGATGCGCTCCGCACCGGCGACGCGCTCGGCATAGGAGTCGGCCGCCATCCGCCACATGGCGCATGCCACCTCGCCCATTCGCTCGATGTAGCCACGCATGCGTGCCGGGATCTCGGCGGGAAGGTTGCGCGTCGCCCGTTGCGCCACGTGCTCTGCGAGGTCGCCGCTTCGCTCCAGCTCCGGGAGCATCGAGAGGACCGAGAGGAGCCACGTCGTCTCGTCCGGTCCGATCCCGCCCGCCACGACACGGTCGTGCACGAGGTGCTGCAGCTCGACGTAGAGCTCGTCGAGGGCGACGTCGTTGGCGACGAGCGCTCTGGCCTGCTCCCGGTCGCCGGTGAGGAGGGCGTGGGTGGCGCCGGCGACAGCCTCCTCGACGATGGCGAACATCTGGATCATCCGGCGGTGGATCTGCCAGACGACGTCGGGAGGCTCCGGAGCAGCGGGAGCCACGAGGGCGACGGCCGGGGCGTCGGCATCGTTGAGATGTCGGGCGCCCTCCTCGCCCCCGCTGTCGTTTCGAGAGTTGGCGTCTCGGCTACCGGGCGCATCTCGCCCATTGGAACCGAAGACACGACGCACGCTTCCACCGTACCGCTCCCTCGCACGCAATTGTCCGGCCAATTCGGCAAATTCCAGGTGAACTCCGAGGAGGCCGCGGCAGTACCCTCCACGGTGGTGGTGGTACAGCGTCGTTCCGCTCCGGCGAAGTCGGCGAACCCGACGAGCGACGTGTCCTCGCACCGAGAACACGAAGCGTCAGACCTTCGCCCCGCTTCCCAGTCCTCATCGAGCCGCGAAAGAGGTCCTCGTGCTGGTCATGTCAACCATTGACTTCCTCTGGTTCGTCGACAAGGCGCTCGATGACATGGTGAGCATCCTCGAGCTCCTCGGCGAGGAGCTGGCGAACCGCCGCCCGGCGCTCGACGGGGCCAATTCTGCTGTCGCTACGGTCACGCACTGCCTCGGCGTGATGGAGTTCTGGGGCGGCTACGCCGTAGCGGGTCGGTCGATCGAGCGCGACCGTGAGGCCGAGTTCAGGGCGAGCGGGCCCCTCGCCGACCTGATCGAACGCGTGCGGGCGTCTCGGCGCCCGGCCTCGACGGGCTGGCCCCTCCGCTCGGCCGGCTCGAGGACGAAGACGCCGGCACCCCCCTGCGCACGCAAGCAGGCGTGCTCCTCCACATCCTGGAAGAGCTGACGCAGCACCTCGGGCAGATGGAGCCCTCGCGGGACGTCCTTCTCGCCGCCGGCTGATCAACTGGTCAGAAGGCCGCCAGCTCGCGAGCTACCCGTTCGATGTCCTCGACCTGGGGGAGGATCGCCTGCTCGAGCGTGGGTTCGTAGGCGACAAAGGTGTCGCTGGCGCCGACGCGGCGCACGGGACCGTCGAGGTCGCCGTAGCAGTGCTCTCCCGCCCAGGCCGCTACCTCGGCACCGAAGCCGGCGGTGAGGATGTCTTCGTGCACGACGAGGAGCTTGGAGGTACGGGCGACCGTCTCGGCGACGGCTTCGCGGTCCCAGGGGATGATCGTCCGCAAGTCGATCACCTCCACCGTGGTCCCCTCGGCGGCGAGGTGGTCGGCCGCCACGAGCGACTTCTGCACGGTGGCACCCCAAGTGACGATCGACAGGTGGCAGCCCTCCCGCAGGCGCGCCGCCTTGCCGGGAGGCAGCACGAAGCCCGGCTCCGGGTAGGGGTCCATTGCGTACTTCTGGCGGAGGAGATGCTTGTGCTCGAGGAACAGCACGGGGTCCTCGCAGAGAAACGCCGCTCGCAGCAGCCCGACGGCGTCGCGTGCCCGCGAGGGGAACATGACGATGAGGCCGGGGATGTGGGCGAAGATGGACTCGCCGCTCTGCGAGTGCCACAGCGATCCCCCTCGCACGTAGCCGCCGATCGCCGTGCGGATGACGAGGGGGACCGTGAACTGGCCCTGCGATCGCCAGCGGGCGGTGGCCGCCTCCGCTCTGATCTGGTGCATGGCCGGCCAGATGTAGTCGAAGAACTGGATCTCGGCGCACGGCCGCAACCCGCGGATGGCCTGGCCGATACCGCGGCCGACGATGTTCGCCTCCGCCAGGGGCGTGTTGTAGCAGCGGGCGATGCCGAAGGTCTTCTGCAGCCCGTGCGTCGTCCCGAACACGCCGCCCTTGCCTTCGACGATCTGCAGGACGTCTTCGGCGGCGTCGGCGACGTCCTCACCGAAGACGCGTATCCGGGGGTCGGCGCCCATCAACTCGGTCAAGGCGAGCCGGATGGCGTCGCCCATGCCAACGGCCTCTCCCCGGATGGCGAACTCGCTCATCGGGTCCGACGGGTGGACGGCGGCTTGCCTGGCGGAGGCGGCATCGCCGGCGCCAGTGCCTCGCTCCGGGTCGGGCAGCTCGGGCAGCCGGATGACGCCCTGAGTGACCGTCGCCGGGTCGGGCCGAGCGGCCGCCAGCGCTTCTCTCGCCATCTCGGCGACGTAGCCTTTCGCCTCCGCGCGGATGTGCTCCGCTTGCTCGCCCGTGAGGATGCCGCCCCGGATCAGCTGGTGCTCGAAACGCAGGATGGGGTCGTGATTCGCCTCCTCGAGCAGCTCGGATGCCGAGCGGTACTTCGCCTGGGTGTCCTGGGAGGAGTGAGAGTACGGACGCGTGACCGTGGCGTGGATGAGGCCAGGACCTTCGGCCGCCCGCACACGAGCGATGGCGTCGGCGCCCTTCTGACGGCTGGCGAAGTAGTCGGTGCCGTCGACCTTGGTGATCGCCAACCCGCGAAACCCCCGCACCAGCTCGGAGATGGGCGCCGGCGCCTGGTCGGCCGCCCGAACCGAGATGGCGTAGCCGTTGTCGGCGACGAGGAACAGGATCGGCAGGTGCAGCCGGCAGGCCGTGTTGAGGCTCTCCCAGAACTCGCCCTCGGACGTGGCGCCCTCGCCGAGCGAGACGTAGGTGATCTCGTCCCCGTAGGCGGTGCAGCCCGGCAGGCTGCGAGAGGCGATGTAGCGGGCGGCCTCGGCGCTGCCGACGGCCGGCAGGCATTGACTACCTGTCGGGCTCGTCTGGGAGACGATGTTGAGGCGCTTCGAGCCCCAGTGCGACGGCATCTGGCGACCACCGGAGCTCGGGTCCTCCGCCGAGCCGACGGCCTGCAGGAGGATGTCGCGCGGTGTCACGCCGAGAGCCAGACAGAGCGCTTGGTCCCGGTAGTAGGGGAAGAACCAGTCGTAGGAGGGCCGCAACGAGCGAGCGAGCGCCAGCAGCAGTATCTCGTGGCCGGCGCCGGAGATCTGGAAGAAGACGCGGGATTGCTTCTGCAGCATGATCTCCCGGTCGTCGAGAGCCCGCGACGTGCAGGCGAGCCGGTAATCCTCGATGAGCTGGGCGCGCTCGTAGCCGCGGTATTCGCTCGGGGCCACGACGGTCGCCCCCTTGCCGTTGAGGCTGGGGGCCAGCCTGCTCGCCATGGCGGGGGAGCTGGGTGGTGCAGCCGGCTTCACGGTCTCGGCTACCTCAGCGAGATCGTCATCGCGAAACTGGCCGCCTCTCTTCACAGTCGTCACTCCAGCTCCTTTGAGGAGGGATACGTCGTTGGTCCCCCGTGCGCCGAGGCTTGCGGGCGGCCCAGCGCGAGCCTGCATGCCCGATGCGACCCTTTCACCTTAGAGCCTTGGGTCTTGTCTTCCCTGACGCTTTTGCCACGACGCTGCCTAGACTGACGTGTCAGTCAACAGCCGCGTTAGCGGCGCCACCGACGAGAGGGTCACCGCCATGCACACCCGCCTCACTACCCTGCTCGGGATCGAGCACCCCGTGATGCTCGCCGGCATGGGCGGCGTCTCCTATGCGCCGCTCGTGGCGGCCGTCTCGGAGGCGGGCGGCTTCGGCACGCTCGGAGCCTCCACGATGGGACCTGACGGCATGGTGGCCGAGATCCGGGAGGTCCGGCGCCTCACGGACAAAGGGTTCGGCGTCGACCTGCTGACGGCGATGCCGGGCGATCTCGAGCGCCAGGTGCAGTCGCTCATCGAGGAGGGGGCCACCGTCTTCGTCGCCGCCCTCGGCGTGCCGACGACGGTGGTCGACATGTGCCACGACGCCGGCGTGCTCGTCGTGAACATGTGCGGGAAGGTCGACCACGCCCGCCGGGCCCTTGATGCCGGCTGTGACATCGTCGTCGCACAGGGAACCGAGGCGGGCGGTCACACGGGCACGGTGGCGACCATGCCGCTCGTGCCCCAGATCGTCGACGCCGTCGGTGCCGACATCCCCGTCGTGGCGGCGGGGGGCATCTTCGACGGACGTGGCCTGGCGGCCGCGCTGGCGCTCGGTGCAGACGGCGTCTGGGTCGGCACGCGCTTCATCGCCACCCCCGAGGCGAGAGCCGTCACCGGCTACAAGGAGGCGCTCGTGGCCGCCCGGGAGGACTCGACGGTCGTGAGCCGGGCGTACTCCGGCAAGACCATGCGGGTGCTGCGCAACGACTACACGAAGTACTTCGAGGAGCACCCCGACGAGCTGCAGCCCTTCCCCGCCCAGCTCGGGCGCTCCATCGGCGACGGGGCCCTCCATCTCGGCGGCGAAGCCGACCACCCCGGCGGGGACAGCATCGACACGAGCCGCGAGTGCTACCCAGCCGGCCAAGGCACCGGCGCCATCGGCGAGCTCGTGCCGGCGGGCGAGCTCGTGCGGCGCCTCGTCGCCGAAGCCGAGGCGGTTCTCGAACGGATCGGTGGCCTGACCTCGCCTCCGGCGCCCAACTAATCTGACTGACTCATCAGTCGACAGGAGCTCCGATGCGCTGGAAGGTGGAGGACACGCCCGAGCGGGCGGCGTTCCGGGCTGAGTTCAGGACGTGGCTGGCCGAGGTGTTGCCCGCCGGGTGGATCGAGGCGCTCGAGAGCCAGGACGACGCCGCCTTCGCGACGGCGCGGTCGGGTTTCGACTTCCTCGCCTGGATGGGCACGATCGGCCGCACGGGCTATGCCGCTCCCTTGTGGCCTCGCCAGTACGGAGGGCTCTCGGGCGAGGCCTGGATGCAGCAGATCGTGCGCGAAGAGCTCTCGGCCCATCGCCTGCCGACCTTTGGCGTGAACCTCCTCGGCGTCGGCCTGGCAGGCCCGACGATCATCGCCCACGCCAGCGAGGAGCAGAAGGCCCGCTACCTTCCGAAGATCCTCTCCGGCGAGGAGATCTGGTGCCAGCTCTTCAGCGAGCCGGGCTCGGGCTCAGATCTCGCCTCCCTCGGAACCCGGGCGGTGCGCGACGGGGACGAGTGGGTCGTCAACGGCCAGAAGGTCTGGACCTCGATCGCCTCGTTCGCCACCTTCGGGATGCTGCTGGCACGAAGCGATCCGGACGTCCCCAAGCACGAGGGGCTCTCCTACTTCATCGTGGACATGCACTCGCCCGGCGTCGACATCCGACCGCTCCGCCAGATCACCGGCTCGGCCGATTTCAACGAGGTCTTCTTCAGCGACGTGCGGGTGCCTGACGCCAACCGAATCGGCGAAGCCGGAGAAGGCTGGCGCTATGCCCGCACGACGCTCATGAACGAGCGCGTGGCCCTCTCGGGGCTCTCCATCGATGCCGCCTCTCTCACCGGCGGGCTCCGCCGCGACGCCTGGGAGGCCCTGCTCTCCGGCGTGAGTGACCGCGACAATCCGATCATCCGACAGGAGCTCGCCCGCATCTACATCGCCCAGGAGGTGAAGGAGATCACGGCGTTTCGAGCGAGCGCGGCCCGGCTCGCCGGCCAGATCCCCGGCGCAGAGGGCGGCATCTCCAAGGTCTTCAACGCCGAGTTCAACCAGTACCGGGCGAACGTCGCCATGAACGCCGCCGGCATGGCGTCCATCGCCTGGGAGCCAGAGCCCGCCCGTGCCTTCGGCGCTTCCGGCGACCGGTCCGCCAAAGCGACGGCGTTCCTGCGCACGCGGGCCAACACCATCGAGGGCGGCACCTCGGAAGTGCTCCGCAACCAGATCGGGGAGCGCATCCTCGGGCTCCCACGCGAGGTGGAGGTCGACAAGGGGGCGCCGTGGATGGGGACGCGTCGCAGTTGAGCTCGGCACTCGACGGGCTACCGGCCGCCCGCCCGTTTCGTCGTGCCGTCAGCGATGCCGACAAGGCCTCCCGGCGCTCAGACATCCTCTCGGCGGCGAAGCAGGTCTTCGCCGAGCGCGGCTACCACGCCACCACGGTGGCAGACATCGCACGCCAGGCGGGTCTCTCGTACGGTTCCATCTACTGGTACTACGACTCGAAGGAGACCCTCTTCCACGAGCTCATGTCGGCGGAGGCGCAGGCGCTGCGGACCCACATCAACGCAGCCGTGCGGGCCACCTCCGCCGAGGAAGGGCCTTCGGCGCCCCTGCAGGCCGCCGTACGGGCGACGCTCGAGTTCTACGAAGCAGACAGCGCCCTCGTGAAGCTGTTGTTCCGGGACGCCTTCGCCCTCGGGTCGGCCTTCGAGGAGCATCTCTATGCCATTCACGCTTCCTTCGTCGAGGATGCCGAGCGGCTCGTGCTCCTCGCCCAACGCCAGGGCGCCCTCGTGGAGGGACCGCCGCGGATGATCGCCTTTGCCATCACGGCCCTCGTCGGCCAGCTCGCCCACCGCCGGCTCACGACCGAGGACGGGCTGAGTGCCGGCGTGGCCGCCGGCTTCGTCGTGCAGCTGTTGCTCGACGGCCTGCGCCCCCGCGAGCCCGCCGAAGGCGGCGCCCGGGTCGTGGAGCGGCCGTGAGCCTCGACCCGGATCGGACACCGGTCGTCGTGGCCGTCGGGCAAGCCGAGAGCCGCGACCTCGCACTCGGCCCGCTCGAGCTGGCCGAAGCGGCCGCCCGGCAGGCACTCGATGCCTCGCCGAGGCTCGCAGGCGCCATCGAGCGGGTGACGCTCGTGAATGTCCTCTCGCGGCGGGCGGGCGTCGCCCCCGCCGGTGCGTTGTGCGAAGCGCTCGACCTCCGCGGCCGCCCCCGCGAGACGACGAGCATCGGGGGCAACACGCCGCAGGCCATGGTCGAGCGCGCGGCCGGTGACATCGCCGGCGGCCGCCTCGGGGCGACCCTCATCGTCGGTGCCGAAGCCGTCCGCTCCGGCCGTCTCCGCTCGGCAGCAGCCGTCGAGGAGAAGAAGGCGCCTCCCTCGGCCGGCGCAACGGCCTCCGCCGCCGGAGCCGAGCGAGCCCGAGAACCCGACGTCGTGGTCGGGACGGACCGTCAGGACCTCTCCGACGAGGAGCGCCTGGCGGGCCTCTACATCCCCTTGCACGTCTATCCCATGTTCGAGAGCGTGCTTGCCGCCCGCGCCGGCCGCACGCCCGCTCAGCAGCGCGAGGTCATCGGGCGACTGCTGGCGCCGTTCACCGAAGTAGCTGCCGCCAACCCGCACGCTTGGTTCCGCCAGGTGCGCTCGGCCGCAGACCTGGCGACCGTTTCGCCTGACAACCGCCTTGTGGCCGAGCCCTACCTGAAGACGATGGTTGCCTTCCTCGGTGGGGCACAGGCGGCAGCCGTCGTGGTGACGAGCCTTGCCGTCGCCAGGGCGCTGCGGCTCGACGACGGCTGCCTGTTCGTGTGGTCCGCCGCCTCCGCCAACGAGGTCTGGTTCCCGATGGCCCGTCCCGATCTCGGGGGCGCCCCAGCCCTGGAGGCCGCCGCCTCCGCCGCCCTGGGCGCTGCAGGGATCGGCGTGGACGACGTGTCGGCCTTCGACCTCTACTCGTGCTTTCCCTCCGCCGTGCAGATCGCCGCCGCCAGCCTCGGCCTCCGTCTCGACCTCGATCATCCGGAGGAGATGCGGCCCATCACCGTCACCGGTGGCCTTCCCTACTTCGGAGGACCTGGCAACAACTACAGCACGCACGCCGTGGCGGCGATGTTCGACCTCTTCCGGTCGAGCACGGGCTTGTCCGGCGCTGGCAACGGCCCTCGGCTCGGTCTCATCACCGGTGTCGGCTGGTACCTCACGAAACACTCGGTCGGTGTCTACGGCTCGGCACCCCCTCCGCAGGGCTACGCGCCGGTCGACACCTCGACCGCCCAGGCCCTGATCGACGCCTCGGCCTTGCCCTTCGTGGCGGCCGGCGAGGAAGTGGCGGCGGAGGGCACCGTCGACGCCTCCACCGTCATCTACGACCGGGACGGTCGTCCGACGGCGGCGCCCGTCGTCGCCACACTGCAGGACGGGCGCCGCGTCGTTGCAGCCGCCTCCCCGCGTGGAGCCGAGGATGCCGCCGGTACGTTCCTCGTCGGAGCGAGGATCCGGGTGGAGGGCGCCGCCGGCGCCGCCGTCGCTCCGGCGTACTCGGTCGTCGAGGCCCCTCTCTCCCCCTCTGTGCCGGCATCAGCGGCCACAGCCTCTCCCGCCACCTAACCCGAAGGAGCAACGTCATGTCGGACGCCACGACCGAAACCCCACCCGAAGAGCCACTCATCCGCCAACGCCACGGCAAGGTCGAGCTGCTGCGGATCAACCGGGAGCGGGCGCGCAACGCCATCGACGGTCCCACGAGCATCGCCCTCGGGCGCGCCCTCGAGGAGATCGCCGCTGACGACGACGTCTGGGTGGTCGTCCTCACCGGGACGGGCGAGAAGGCCTTCAGCGCCGGCATGGACCTCAAGGCCTTCGCCGCCGGGCAGGCCGGGGACATCATGTCGGCGGAGCACGGCTTCGCCAACATCGCACGCCGCAACTTCCCGAAGCCGCTCATCGCCGCCGTCAACGGCGTCGCCCTCGCCGGCGGGTGCGAGATCGTGCTCTCCTGCGACCTCGTCGTCGCCGCCGAGCACGCCGCCTTCGGGATCCCCGAGGTCAAGCGCGGTCTCGTGGCGGCCGGGGGCGGGCTTCTGCGCCTCCACCAGCGCATCCCCTACTCCATCGCTCTCGAGCTGGCCTTGACGGGCGAGACGATCTCGGCGCAACGTGCCGCCGAGCTCGGCTTCGTCAACCGTGTCGTGCCGGCCGAGCAGGTCGTGCCGGAGGCGCTCGCCCTGGCGGAGAAGATCTGCGAGAACGCCCCCCTTTCGGTGCGCGCCTCCAAGGAGATCATGCGGCGCTCGATCGGCCTCACCGAGGACGCCGCCTGGGACCTGAACACCCAGCTCATCGTGCCGATCTTCACGAGCCGCGACGCCATGGAGGGTGCCACCGCCTTTGCCGAGAAGCGGCCCCCCGTGTGGAGCGGCAGCTGAGCTCACCGGTATGGAGGCGGGCTCATCCGCTCGATCGGGCGGGTACGTAGTGCACGAGGAGGGGGTTGCGTTCCCCTTCCGAGCGACGCCAGCATGGAGAGGTGCGACGGTGGCTCGCGCTGGGCCGCGTTCGCCGCGCCAGGAAGTCTCGTCTAATCTGAAGTGGTCCTCATGAAAGGAGGGCAGGTGATCCTCGCTGAACTTTTCGGTGCCGACGGCATCATCGTCATCGTGTGTGTGGTGGTTGTCCTCCTCTTCGGCGGAGCCAAGCTGCCGAAGCTGGCGCGCGGGCTCGGAAGTGCCTCGCACGAGTTCAAGAAGGGCCTGGAGGAAGGCGACAAGGACGGGGCGCTGCCCGGCACGGGAACGTCCAACACGTCCATCACGCCGACGACTCCCGAGGCCCTGCCGAAGGACGCCAGCGCCAGCTGAGCGCCCGGCGGGACAAAGTGACCGCTGCGGAGACGGCCCCCTCGTCCGTCGCGACCTGACGCTGCGGCGCCTCAGCATCTGACTCGCCCTCCCTGCAGGCGATGCCGGTACTGTCAGCCGCATGGACGACGTCCTCGACTTGGCTGATCGCCTCTGGAGGGGTGAAGCCGACGTCAGCGACCATCATCCCCTCGGCTCGGACGGGGGCCTGAGCGAGGTCGCCGACGGTGTCGCCTACGTGGCGTCGTTCGCGAGGGTGTCGGCCTTCACGACGGCCGACGGGCTCGTCCTCGTGGACACCGGGCATACGTTCGCCGCCCAGCAGATCCACGAGCAGATTCGCCGCTGGGGACCGAGCGGTGCCGCCGGGCGCCTGAACACGGCGATCTTCTCCCACGGCCACGTCGACCATGTCTTCGGCGTCGGCGTCTTCGAGGAGGAGGCGCGCTCGAAGGGCTGGCAGGAGCCCACGGTCGTGGCGCACGAGGCCATGCCGGCGCGCTTCGACCGCTACATCCTCACGGCCGGCTACAACGCCATCATCAACCAGCGTCAGTTCGGTCTCCCGCAGCTGACGTGGCCGACCGAGTACCGCTACCCCGACCGGACCTACCGCGATCACCTGCAGCTGGAGGTGGGCGGCACCGCCTTCGAGTTGCACCACGCCCGCGGCGAGACGGACGACCACACGTGGACCTGGGTGCCGGAGCGGGGGATCCTCTGCACGGGCGACCTGTTCATCTGGGCATCGCCCAACGCCGGCAACCCCCAGAAGGTGCAGCGCTACCCGGTCGAATGGGCGGCGGCGCTTCGCACCATGAGCGATCTCGGCGCTGCCGTGATGCTGCCGGGTCACGGTTTTCCCGTCGTCGGCCGCGAGCGTGTCCAGGAGGCCCTTACGGCGACGGCCGAGCTCCTCGAGTCCATCTCCTCCCAGACGATCGCCCTCATGAACGCCGGCGCCCGTCTCAACGACGTCATCCACTCCGTCGTGATGCCGGCCGAATTACTCTCCCGCCCGTACTTGCGCCCCGTCTACGACGATCCCGAGTTCATCGTCCGCAACATCTGGCGCCAGTACGGAGGATGGTACGACGGCGATCCCGCCAGCTTGAAACCGGCGCCGGCCCATGCGCTGGCAGCCGAGCTCGCCGAGCTGGCCGGTGGGGCGTCACGGCTGGCCGCCCGCGCCGAGGCTCTCCTCGCCTCCGGCTCGAGCACCGATTTGAGACTGGCCGGCCATCTCGCCGAGCTGGCTGCCCTGGCGGCGCCGGCTGACGCGGGTGTCCACCGCGCCCGCGCCGAGGTCTTCGCCGCCCGCGCCGCCGCCGAGACCTCCACGATGGCGAAGGGGATCTTCGGCTCGGCGGCGAGCGAATCCCGCCACCACCTGGCCTGACCGCTCGCTCGCCTCGGACCGGGAGCCGCCCGCGGGCGGACCGCGAGCATGCGTTCTGGCCCGGCCGAGACAGCGGTGACTAATGTCGCAGCGATGCCTCGCCGACCCCGCCGCCAGCCGGCCGCGCCCGAGCACCGCAGGAAGCGCTTCGCGCCGGCGGCCGTCGTGGCCGTCCTCGCTCTCGCCCTGAGCGGTTGCGACGTGCGTTTCGGCCAAGTCAGAGGTGCCACGAGCCAGTCGCACCTCGAATTCCGGCTCTGGTTCTGGATGATGGTCGCCGGTATCGCCGTGGCCGTGTTCGTGTGGGGGCTCATCTTTTGGTCCATCTTCCGCTACCGGAGGAAGGACGACCGCATGCCCAAGCAGTTCTCCGAGCACATCGGGCTCGAGCTGACCTACACGATCATCCCGCTCATCATGGTCCTCGTCATCTTCGGCTTCACCTTCGTCGTCGAGAACAACATCGACGACGTCCTCACGCCGCCGCAGGTGACCGTGAACGCCACCGCCTACCAGTGGGGCTGGATCTTCCAGTATTCGCAGCCGGGCCCGGGCGCCAGCTGCACGACCTCACCAGCGGACTGCGTCACGGTGCAGACGCCGCTCGATGCCGCCCAGTCGGCGCTCGCCCAGCCCTACACGTCGTCGATCTACCCCCAGCTGGTGCTGCCCGCCGGCGAGACGGTGAGGATCTTCCTGCGCTCGAATGACGTCATCCACGGCTTCTACGTGCGATCGTTCAACTTCAGCCGCTACGCCCAGCCCGGCGTCGTGAACTCCTTCGAGTTCCACCCGACGACAACCGGCATTTTCCCGGGACAGTGCACCCAGTACTGTGGCCTCTACCACTCCGAGATGCTGTTCAGCGTAAAAGTCGACACGCCCAGTCAGTTCCAGACCTGGTTCTCCCAACAGGAGCAGAAGCTGAAGACTCCCTCAACCCTGCAGAGCCTTCTGAGGACGCCGTGACGATCGCCGCCGATCCCACCGTCGTCCTCGCCCCGGTCCACGAGGAGGAGCACGGGCCCACCGGCATCCTCAAGTGGCTCACCTCGACGGACCACAAGGTCATCGGCAAGAGCTACACGATCACGTCACTCGTGTTCTTCTGCATGGCCGGGATGATGGCCATGGTCATGCGCACGCAGCTCGCCTCGCCGGACAACACCCTTGTCAGTCAGCACCTCTACAACGAGCTGTTCACGATGCACGGCAGCTTGATGCTCTACCTCTTCGCCGGCCCCTTCGCCTTCGGTGGCCTTGCCAACTTCATCGTCCCGCTGCAGTGCGGCGCCCCGGACATGGCCTTTCCCCGCCTGAACGCCCTCAGCTACTGGCTCTACCTCGGGGGCGGCACCATCATGGTGAGCGGGTTCCTCACCGTCGGCGGGGCGGCCGACTTCGGCTGGGTCTCCTACGCCCCCCTCTCCAACGCCACGAACACCCCGGGGGCGGGCCCCGACATGTGGATCGTGGCGATCCTGCTGACGGGCTTTTCGGCCATCTTCACCGGGGTGAACATCGCCGCCACCACGTTCTACCTGCGCGCCCCCGGCCTCACGATGTTCCGGTTGCCCATCTTCACCTGGAACATGCTCGTGACGGCGATCCTCATCCTCATCGCCTTCCCGGTGCTGGCTTCCGCCATGATCATGCTGTGGTGCGATCGACATCTCGGCACCCACATCTTCACGGTCGCCGGCGGCGGCGTTCCGGTGCTGTGGCAGAACCTCTTCTGGTTCTTCGGCCATCCGGAGGTGTACATCCTCGCCTTGCCCTACTTCGGGATCGTGACCGACGTCCTGGCGACTTTCTCCCGCAAGCCGGTGTTCGGCTATCGGGGCATGGTCTTTGCCACCATCTCGATCGCGGCCCTCTCGACGAGCGTGTGGGCCCACCACATGTTCACGACCGGCACGGCCCTGCTCCCCTTCTTCAGCCTCATGACGTATTTGATCGCCGTGCCGACCGGTGTGAAGTTCTTCAACTGGATCGGGACGATGTGGCGCGGATCCCTCGTCTTCGAGACGCCCATGCTCTACGCCGTGGGGTTCCTCGTCGTCTTCCTCTTCGGAGGTGTCACGGGCATCCTGCTTGCCTCGCCGCCGATCGATTTCGCCGTGCACGACACGTACTTCGTCGTCGCCCACTTCCACGAGGTGCTCTTCGGGAGCGCCGTGTTCGGCGGCTTCGCCGGCCTGTATTTCTGGTACCCGAAGTTCACCGGCCGCATGACCCGGGAGGGACTCGGCAAGGCCAGTTTCTGGTTCATGTTCGTGGGCTTCTGGATCACCTTCGTACCTCAGTACATCCTCGGCCTGCACGGCATGCCGCGACGCATCGCCGAGTACGGGCAGGGCACGGGCTGGCAGTTCTTGAACCGCATCTCGACCGGTGGCGCTTACCTGCTGTTCATCTCCGTCGCTCTCACGCTCGTGAACTTCTGGGTGTCCTGGCGACAGCCCGTCGCCGCCGGGGACAACCCCTGGGATGCCCACACGCTCGAGTGGGGAACGTCGTCGCCGCCACCGCACCACAACTTCTACTGGATCCCGCCGATCCGTTCCGAGCGGCCGGTCTGGGACTACAACCACCCTGACCACACGACCCTGGACGGCCACGGCGCCCCGGCGGCGACCCCGGCCAAGGAACCGCCCACCGTCGCATCGCCGACGGTGGGTGTCGCCCCCGCCTCACCCGACGACGGCGACGGCGCTGCCGGAGGGACGGCGGAATGAAGGTAGAGGCCTACGTCCTGCTCTTCATCGGGGCGTTCTTCGGGCTCGTCTGCGCCACCTACTGGTTCCTCAGCTACGAGACGAGCGGCACCTTGATGCTGCTGGGGGCGATGCTGCTGGGGTTCTTCCCGGGCGGTTACTACTTCTGGTGGTCGCGGCGCATGAAGCCGCGACCGGAAGACGATCCGGCAGCCACGCGAGCAGACGGTGCAGGTGTCGTGGCAGCGTTCCCCTCCACGAGCATCTGGCCGTTCGTGCTCGGGATGGGAGCCGCCAGCATCGGGTTGTCCCTCGTGTTCGGATTGTGGACGGCCACCATCGGCTTCGTGCTCGGCGGTGGCGCCCTCCTCGGCGTCATTCGCGAGAGCCGCCGCGGCGGCACGATCTGAGCCCGGCTTAGGACTCGGTCCGGCGCCGCCGGCGGGATGCCCGCCGTGCGGCCGCCGCAGCGGCCCTCCGCTCCCGGTCCAGCTTGACGGCGAAGCGCACGACGAAGCCGATCAGGACGAGCGACAGCAGCACGAAGAGGGCGAACACCGCCACGAAGGCATCGAGGTGGCGCGCCGAGGCGAGAAGCAGGTCATGCACCGTTCACGCCCGCGGCTTGCCGACCCTGACGAGACCCTCCTGCACGACGCTGACGACGAGGTCTCCCGCCTGAGAGAAGAGCAGGCCGCGGGCGAGCCCGCGGGCGCCGGAGGCCGTCGGCGACTCCTGGTCGAAGAGCAGCCAGGCATCGGCCCGGAAGGGCCGGTGGAACCACATGCAGTGGTCCAGGCTGGCCCCCATGAAGTTGTCGTCTTCCCAGCGGATGCGGTGCCGGTGGAGGATCGAGTCGTACATCGTCATGTCGGAGGCGTACGCCACGACGGCGGCGTGCAGGAGCGGGTCGTCCGGCAGCGTCCCGTCGGCTCGGAACCACAGCTGCTGGTGGGCGTCAGGGTCAGACTCCGTGCGCATCCACGGCAGGTCGCCGATGAACCGCTGGTCGATGGGGCGGGGACGCTCGAAGAAGCCGTCCCAGATCTTCGCCACGTCCTTCAACCGCTCCTGCACGGTGGGGAGCGTCTCGGGGTCGGGCGCCTCCGGCATCGGAACCTCGTGGTCGAGACTGCTCTCGTCGGTGTGAAACGAGCACTGCAGGTTGAAGATCGCCTTGCCGTGCTGGATGGCGACGACCCGGCGAGTCGTGAAGGAGCGCCCGTCGCGGATGCGGTCGACCTCGTAGAGGATCGGGATGTTGGGGTCGCCCGGGCGGAGGAAGTAGCTGTGGAGGGAGTGCACCCGCCCCTGCTGCACGGTGCGGCCGGCTGCCACGAGGGACTGCGCTGCCACCTGACCCCCGAAAACGCGCTGACGGGTCTCGTCGAGGTGGGATCCACGGAAGATGTTCTCCTCGATGACCTCGAGATCGAGCAAATTGACGAGGTCAATGAGGGGCTTGGTCACGCCTCAGACGATAGACTTGCCGCATGTCGTCCCTGACCGGCCGATACCGCGCGTTCCGTGCGAGTCCCCACTTCACTCGGATCTGGAAGTTCGCGGCCGTCTCCCTCATCGCCACAGCCGTCTCCCAGACGATGCTGTTCATCTTCTACCCCCATGTCCTGGACACCGCCATGGGGGCGAACGTCGTCGCCACCTGCATCTCCACGGTGCCGGCCTACTACCTGAACCGCCGCTGGACCTGGGGCAAGCGTGGCAAGTCGCACCTCTGGAAAGAGGTCATGCCCTTCTGGATCATCGCTCTCGTGGGCCTCGTGCTCTCGACGGTGATCGTGGGGATCGCCGCCAAGAACGCCGATCGCATCTCCTCCTCGCACGAGGTGAAGATCATCGTCGTCCACCTCGCCAACCTCTTCTCCTACGCCCTCATCTGGGTCGCCCGCTACTCCATCCTCAACCGCTTCCTCTTCGGCCCCGCCACCCAGACCCCGAGCAGCGACGCCATCGTGGACACCGTCGCCGTCGAGCAGCCGGCTCCCCCAGCCTCCCTCCCGGTGGTTGTTGAGCCGGCTCTCGTCCCGCGCGACCCCTCCTCCCACTAACGGCGCTCGCAGAGGCCCTTGGGGCGCCTCGTCCCCGCCGATGCCTCGGCGGCGATGGTGGCCCGTGAGCAGCAGGCGAGCCTGACGAAACCGGCCGGCGCGCTCGGTCGGCTCGAGTCCCTCGGTTTGCTCGACCTCGGTCTGCGCCTCGGGGAGGGGAGGGGAGCCTGCCTTGCGCTGCCCTGTGTGCGGACGGCCGCCGGCATCCTCAGCTCGATGGCGACCTTCGGCGATGCCGGCGTGGCCGTCCTCGACGGCTGAGGTCCAGCGCCCAGCCCAGCGCCAGCATCGCCAGAGCAGCCAGCAGGACCGGCTCGTCGCCGAAGCGCTCGTACCACGTGCTGCCGTTCAGCAACGGGACGGAGGTCGTGATGACCTGCTCGGAGGAGAGTGGGGTGCGGGCTTCCACATGGCCGTCATTGTCGATGACTGCGCTGTAGCCGGTCGGTGCTGCCTGCAGCACGTAGCGGCCCTCCTCGATGGCCTGCAGCCGCGAGGCGGCGATCTCCTGGGCGGGCGCTTGCTCGCTCGAGTACGAGGAGGTGTTCGTCGGCACGAAGATGATCTTGCCGCCGGCGCGTACGCCGGAGCGCCCGCGATCGGCGAAGAAGACCTCGTAGGAGACAAGGACGGCGGCCTGCCCGACGGGCGTCGAGATCATGCCGGAGCCGTGCCCGGCTATGGCGTCGCGGGGGATGTCCTTCAGGTTGGCGAGATGCTTGAAGAAACCCCTCTCGGGCACGTATTCGCCGAACGGCACCCGATGGACCTTCTCGAAGGTGGCCACGAGCCGGCCGCTCGGTGAGAAGGCGACGATCTCGTTGCGGAACAACGTGGCCCCGACCGGGTAGGTCACGCCGGCGACAAGGGTGGCATCGTGGGCACGGGCGATGTCAGACAGCTGGCCGTAGGCGCTCGAGCCAACGAACGGCACGGTCAAGCCGACGACGTCCTCCGGCCAGAGGATCAACTGGACGCCTCGTGGCACCTGAGCCGTCGCCCTGACGGCAGCGGCGAGGACGACCGATGCCGGCACTTGTAGCTGGTCGAGGCCGCGCCGACCGCCTCCCTGCACGATGGCGACGCGGATTTCTCCGTCGCTACCGGTGGGGGCACCTGCGGGCGGCGTGCCGGACCCGGTCCCGTTCGGGGCGAGGGCGGCCACGAGCGTGACGGCGACGGCGACGGCGATGCCGAGAGCGGCGGCCGGCCATCGCTGCCGAAAGGCGGCGGTATCCGCCGTGGCGCTCCCCGCCGGCGCCGCCGGCCTGGGCAGCACAGCGGCAATGGCGGCACCGGCCAGGACCGTCACGCCGACGACGAGCAGAGGCCCTCCGACGCGTGCCACCAGCCCGATGGGTCCGTCCATCTGGCCGAGCGGGAGCCCGCCGAGCGGGAGACCGCCGAAAGGCCAGTGCTGGCGTGCGAACTCGGCCAGGATCATCGCACCCGCGAGGGCAGGCAGGCGGCCGCGGCCGGGCGGAACGAGCACGCAGGCGACCGCCACGAAGGCGGCCTCGACGATGGAGAGGGCGATGTAGCCGGCGATGTTGAACTGGATGGCCCAGGCGAGCGAGATCGAGAACTGGCCGATACCTGCCAGCATCCCGAGCCCGAGACGGCCACGGAGCCGGCGACCGCCCAAGGCCCAGGCGATCGCGGCGATGCCGACAATCGCCATCGGCCACCACCCGATGGGTGGGAGCGAGAGGCCGACGAGCGCCCCACCGACGAGGGCGGCGACGAGGTGGAGCCGGGCGGCGGCTGATCTCATCGGGCGGCTCGTGTCATGCGGCGGCCGGCCTCATGCGACCGGCGGGACGGCGGTTCTCACAGCCTCGGCTGCCAGCTCCCCGCTGGTGATGCAGGCCGGAAGACCGATCCCGCCGAGTGCGGCTCCGGCCAGCGCCAGGGCCCCGCATTCGTGGAGGAGCCGTTGCACGGTGCCCATTCGGGCGGCGAAGCCGGGCGCGTACTGCGGGAAGGCCTCGGCCCAGCGCTGCACGCGGCAGTCGCTCACCGGAGCGGTGACGCCTGCCGCGGTGGCCAGCTCGGCGACGAGCGCCTCACTGAGCTCGCCGTCGCTGAGCGAGTCGATCCGCCGGTCGCCGTGGCGTCCTGCGGAAACGCGGGCGAGCGGGCGCTCGGGCGACCCGGTCGATACCCACGGCCACTTCTGACTGAGCAGAGTGAGGGCGGTCATGAGCGTTCCCTCCAGCCGGGGCACGAGGATCCCGCTCCAGGCGGAAACGTCGTCGGGCATGGCCTCGTCGAAGGCGAAGGTGACGACGGCGACGCTCCCGTAGCTGATGGTGCTCAGCTGTTCGGCAGCCTCGAGTGCCACCTCTTGCAGGAGGCCGGCGGCGTGGGCAGCGGGGAGCGCAAGCACGACGCCGTCGGCGGTGACCTCTCCACCGGCGAACTCGACGGTGTAGCCGGACTGGTTGCTCGCTCGCCGGAGCCGCCGTGCCGGGCAGCCGAGGCGCACGTCGCAACCGAGGTGTCGGAGCTCGCCCTCGAGCCCGCCCACGAGACGGCCGAGGCCACCCGCCAGACCGAGGAAGGGCGACGGGCGTTTCTCGTCGCTCCCGCCGGTGCCGGCGCTCCGCAGCGGGGCGATCACGTCGCTGTGGCCGACGAGGAGGCGAGCGATCTGGGGGGCGACCGTGCCGAGCGACAGGTTGTCGATGCTGCCGGCGTTGATGCCGCCGATGAGCGGGTCGATGAGGCGGTCAACGATCTCGTCGCCGAGGCGAGGGCGCAGGATGGCGCCGGCCGACCGCTCCCGGCCCGCATCGGTGGCGCCTCCCGCCTCGAGCCCGACGTCGGCAGCCTCCAGGACGGGACCCGGCCGCTCGGCGTCGCCGGCGGCGAACTCGACGCCTTGCCGCCCCACGATGCCGCTCATCGCCACGGCCTCGAGGTCGGTCGGGATGCCGAGGACGAGCCCAGCCGGGAGCTGGCGGGGCCTGCCGGCTGCATAGACGGCGGCTGAGGCGGCGGCTGGTGCGACGAGGTCGTCGCCGAGCCCGAGCAGGCGGCACAGCCGCTCCGCGCTCGGGTTGCGCCGCAGGAACTGATCCGGGCCGAGCTCCACCGGACCACCGGCGAACGAACCCGTCAGCACCTTGCCACCGAGTCGCTCCGACGCCTCGAGGAGGACGACCTCGTCAACGGCCGCAGCGGCGGCCCATCGTCTCTCCGGCGGGGAGGCGTCGGCGCCGGGCGGCGGCTCGCTCACGGGCGCGGCGCCGGCGAGGAAGCGGGCGGCCGCCAGCCCGCTGATGCCGCCACCGATCACGACGAAGCGACTCATGGCTGCCCGGCTCCCGCCTGCCCGGCTCCCGCCTGCCCGGCTCCCGCCTGCCCGGCTCCCGCCTGCCGGGTTGCTTTCGGCGCCGCCTGCAGGACGAGACCGGCCAAGGCGGCGCAGAGGCGGGCGTCGGCGTTGAGCGATGCCGTGCGTGCAAAGCGGAGCCCGAGCCCTTCGGCCACCGCCGTGGCCTCGATGTCGAGGTCATAGCTGATCTCGAGGTGGTCGGAGGTGAAGCCGGCCGGGCAGACGACGGCGCCTCGAGCTCCCTCGGCGGGAAGGCGCCGGAGCACCTCGAGGACGTCGGGGCCGAGCCAGGGCTCGGGCGTCCGGCCGGCGCTCTGCCAGCAGACGCGCCAGCGCCCCGCCCCGCTGGCCGCCGCCACGAGGCCGGCTGTCTCGAGCACCCGCCGGTCGTAGCCGTCGCCGCCCTCGACGATCCGTTTCGGCAGGCTGTGCGCCGTCACGAGCAGCTCGATGCCGGGGTCGGAGGGCTCGGCCCCGACGGTGGCGAAGGCCACTCGCACGCGTTCGGCGAGCAGGTCGATGAGGACGGGATGCTCGTGCCAGTCCCGCACGGCGCCCAGCGACAGGTCGTGCGCCTCCGCTGCCGCCTCCGCCCTCGCCAGGTACTCGCCGACACTCCCGGCCGAGTAGTGGGGCGCCAGGACGAGCGCCACGAGGCGGTCGATGCCGTCGGCGGCCATCGCCGCCACGGCCTGCTCGATCGAGGGCTGGGCATGCTTGGCACCGAAGCGGCACGAGAAGCCACCCGGAGCGACCGCATCGAGGGCCGCTTGCACGCCTGCGACCTGCTCGGCCGTGCGAGCAGCCAGCTGGGAGATGCCGCCCACGGCGGCATAGCGTCGCTGCAGGTCGGCGAGCTGCTCGGAGCTGGGCGGCCGCCCGCGGCGGACGTCGGTGTAGAAAGCCTCGACATCCTCGGGTCGAGCCGGCGTCCCATAGGCCATGAGGAGGACACCGGTGGGGGCGCCCGGCAGCTGGGCGCTCACTCGGCGCTCCGGCCCGTCGTGCGGGCGTGCACGAAGTCGACGACCGCTTCGAGGACGTCCGGGTCAGTCTCGGGCAGGACGCCGTGGCCGAGGTTGAAGATATGACCCGGCAAACCGGCGGCCTCCTCGAGCACCTTGCCGGCGGCTCGCAGCACGACCTCGACGGGGGCGAGGCAGATGGCCGGATCGAGGTTGCCCTGCAGGGCGACGCCGGGGCCGAGCCGTTCGGCGGCGGCGCCGAGAGGGACGCGCCAGTCGACACCGACGACGTCGGCGCCAGCCTGCGCCATGAGGCCGAGGATCTCCCCCGTACCGACGCCGAAGTGGATCCTCGGGACGCCGAGGTCGGCGAGCCCGCTGAGGATGTTGCGCGAGGCGGGGAGGACGAATTCGGTGTACTCGTCGGGCGAGAGGGCGCCCGCCCAGCTGTCGAAGAGCTGGACGGCAGAGGCGCCCGCTCTCACCTGTGCGCGCAGGGTCGCCAGAGAGATGTCCGCCAAGCGGTCGACGAGGCGGTGCCAGCTGGCGGGCTCGGTGTGCATGAGGCGCTTCGTCAGGCCGAAGGTCCGCGACGGGCCCCCCTCGACGAGATAGCTGGCGAGGGTGAAGGGAGCCCCGGCGAAGCCGATGAGGGGGACATCCAACTCGCCAACCAGGATTTTCACGGTTTCGAGGACGTGAGCGAGATCGACGTCGGGCTCGATGGGCCGAAGGCGGGCGACGTCGTCGTCATGGCGGAAGGCCTGGCCGAGGACGGGACCGCGGCCGGGCACGATGTCAATTCCCACGCCGACGGCGACGAGCGGCACGACGATGTCGGAGAAGAGGATGGCGGCGTCGACGCCGTAGCGCCGCACGGGCTGCATCGTGAGCTCGGCCGCCACCTCGGGGTGGGCGATGGCGTCGAGGATGTTGCCGTCAGCCCGTAAAGCCCGGTACTCCGGGAGCGATCTCCCAGCTTGGCGCATGAACCAGACCGGGGTGTGTGGCACGGGCTCCCGCCGGCAGGCTCGTAGGAAGGCGTCGCCGGGGAGCACGCCGCGACCATATCCCGGTCAGTCCGAAGGCCTGTGTCGCCAGCTCGGCGGGCCGCTCGGCGACCCGCCGGGACCGTGTTCGCACAAGGCCGCAACGGGGCGGCGGGCGAGCCGCCGGAGCGGCCGAGGGGCCGCCGGGGGGCGGTGAGAGCCGTCCTGACTTCATGTCTGGCCCGCTGCCCGTCGCATCGGCTAAGAAATGCACCCATGGCAGACGCGACGGCAGCCCTCGAGCGGTCACGCCCCGGCGGCCATCCCGTTGCGGAGCGGCCTCAGCTGCTCGCGGTCGGCGTCATCATCTGGCTCGGTTCCGAGTTCATGTTCTTCAGCGGCCTCTTCGCCGCCTTCTTCACCATCCGGGCGGCCGCTGCGGTCTGGCCGCCGCCGGGTACCAAGCTCGACACGATCCAGGCCGCCATCTTCTCCGTCGTCCTGCTCGCCTCCAGCCCGACGATGCAGTTCGGCGTCTGGGCGCAGGAGCGCGGCGACTACAAGAAGGCCAAGGCCTGGATAGCCACGAGCTTCATCCTCGGGGCTGCCTTCCTTGCCAACCAGGCCTACGAGTGGAGAACGTTGGGTTTCAAGCCCTCGACCAACTCCTACCAGTCCCTCTTCTTCATCATGACCGGCCTGCACGGGCTCCACGTGCTCCTCGGTCTCGTCGCCATGATCGCATTGCTCGGGCGCCTTGCCGGCTCGAAGAACGACCCCGGCGAGACGGCCGTCTACCAGGGGGTCAGCTACTACTGGCACTTCGTCGACATCATGTGGATCGGGCTGTTCAGCGCGCTCTTCCTGCTCTCCTGAGATGACCTGAGCATGCGCCTCCTCCATCGCTTCCTCGTACCGTTCGCCGTCCTCGTGCTGGCGGCCGCTCTCGGCACCTTCGTGCTCGGCCGCGTCCATGTCGCCGCCTCCTCCCCCGCCATGCAGAACCCGGGCATGAAGCTGACGTCATCGGACAGCCTGGACAACGCCGGCATGATCGCCGCCGGCCGCATCCTGTTCACCCAGACGTGCTCGACGTGCCACGGCGGGGAGGCACAAGGCTCCACGCTCGGCCCGAGCCTGCAGGGCGTCGGTGGCGCCACCGTGGACCTGTGGCTCTCGGCCGGCTGGATGCCGTTGCGCACGCCGGAGACCCAGCCGGAGGCGAAGCCGGTCTACCTCTCTCGTACCCAGATCGACGAGATCGTGGCCTACGTCGTCTCCCTCAAGCCCGGCGGCGTCCCCGTCCCGACGAACATCCCGCTCAATTCGGCCAACGCCGCCGACGGGTTCTTCGTGTTCTCACTCAACTGCGCCCCCTGTCACACCATCACCGGCGCCGGCGACGCCCTCGCCAGCGGCGTGCACGCCCCGTCGCTGCACGGCGCCACGCCGACCGAGGTGCTCGAGGCGATCCGCACCGGGCCGCAGAACATGCCGCGCTTCGGTCCCGGTGACATCTCGCCCCAGCAGGCTCTCGACGTCGTGCTCTACGTGACGAAGTACATCAAGACGCCGACGAACATCGGTGGCATCGGACTCGGCGGCGTCGGCCCGGTGGCGGAGGGTTTCGTCGGCCTCTTCGTCGGTGTCGGCGTCTGCCTGCTGGCGGCCTACTGGGTGGGGGACCGCACGGCGCGCGACGACGAGGACAGCCACGGGCACGGCGAGGCTGAGGAGAGCGACGACGACGACGGCAGCGGGGCCGGCGAGACGGCGGAGACCGGCGACACCGCCGGGGAAGAGATCGAGAACGCGGATGCGTGAAGGCGAAGGGGCGCTGGAGCAGATGCCTGAGCGCGCAGAGAGGACCGCAGGGGCGTGAGCGTCACGGGGGACAAGCAGGGCGAGGGCACGCCCGTCACGATCCGGCTCGACGCCGACCAGTACAAGGTGGCGGCGGCCAAGCCGCAGCAGATGGAGTGGACGGTCGCCGTCACGTTCCTGCTCGGGCTGGCCGGCTTCATGGGCTTCGGCGCCGCCTACTGGGTGAACGCCTCCAACTTCTGGCTCGGCGTGTCCCTCGGGGTCGGGTTCCTCGGGCTCGGGGTCGGCATGGTGGCATGGGGCAAGTACCTCATGCCACGCGGCCCCTTCTCGGAGTCCCGTCACTCGATGGTGCCGACCCAGGCTGAGAAGGACCGCATCATCGGCGACTTCTCGAGCCGCGGGAAAGTCGTCATCGAGCGGCGGACCTTCCTCACGAAGATCCTCGGAGCCGCCGGCGCCGTGTTCGGCGTCGTCGCCCTCTTCCCGCTCGTACGCTCGCTCGGGCCGTTGCCGAAGAGCTTCTCGCAGGCGACAACCTGGCACAAGGACTCGTTCCTCGTGAAGATCGACGGGAGCAAGGTGCACGTCGACGACGTCGAGTTCGGCGGCATGCTCACCGTCTTTCCCGACGGCGACGCCGGCGGTGCCCTCTCCCAGACGATGCTCGTGCGCCAGCAGCCTCCGGCCGGTGAGACGAACATCGTCACGGCTCCGGGCCGCGAGACCTGGAGCCCGCTCGGTTACATGGCCTTCTCGAAGGTCTGCACGCACGCCGGCTGCCCGATCGGTCTCTACCAACAGCAGACGCACCAGTTGCTGTGCCCCTGCCACCAGTCGCTCTTCGACGTCGGGCCGGGCAAGGACGCCGTCCCGGTGTTCGGCCCGGCGCCTCGGCCGCTGCCCCAGTTGCCCCTCTACATCGACGCTGACGGGTTCTTGAGGGCGCAGGCGCCCTACGACCAGCCGGTGGGACCGAGCTTCTGGTGGCGCCGTGATTAACGCCCTCTACGACTGGATCGACAACCGTCTGAACATCTCCGGTGGCGGCCGGAAGATGGTCAACAAGATCTTCCCGGACCACTGGTCGTTCATGATCGGTGAGATCGCCCTCTATTCCTTCGTGATCCTGCTGGCCACGGGCGTCTTCCTCACGCTCTACTTCGTGCCGTCGTCCACCGACGTCGTCTACAACGGTCCCTACCTGCCCCTCGACGGCGTCCACATGTCCGAGGCGTATCTCTCCACGATCAACCTGAGCTTCAGCGTGCGCTGCGGGCTGTTGATGCGCCAGATGCACCACTGGGCGGCGAACATCTTCGTCGGCGCCATCGTCGTGCACATGTGCCGGGTGTTCTTCACCGGCGGCTTCCGCCGCCCACGCGAGCTCAACTGGATCATCGGCATGAACATGCTGATCCTGGCGATCTTCGAGGGTTTCCTCGGCTACTCGCTGCCGGACGACCTCGTCTCGGGAACGGGCATCCGCATCTCGTACTCGATCCTCGAGACGCTCCCGTTGGTCGGCACCTACCTTGCCAACTTCCTCTTCGGTGGATCCTTCCCCGGTACCGCCCTCATCCCGCGCTTCTTCATCATCCACGTGCTCATCCTGCCTGCGATCATCGCCGGGCTCCTCGGCGGCCACCTCACGCTGCTCGTCCGACAGAAGCACACCCAGTTCAAGGGCCACGGCGCCACCGAGCACAACGTCGTCGGGGCACCCATGTGGCCGACGTTCATCGCCAAGACGAACGGCTTCCTGCTCCTCGTGGCCGCCGTGACAGCCATCCTGGCGGCCGCCGTGCAGATCAACCCGATCTGGCTCTACGGCCCCTACCGGCCCTACGTCGTCACCTACGCCGTCCAGCCCGACTGGTACATGGGCTGGCTCGATGGCGGCCTCCGCATCATGCCGCACTGGCAGACGGTCATCGGCGGTCGCGTCTTCTTCCCGAACGCCTTCTGGCCTGCCATCGTCCTGCCGGGCATCACGTTCACCGTCCTCATGCTGTGGCCTTTCATCGAGCAGCGCCTCACGGGCGACCGTGAGGACCACCAGCTGCTCGACCGCCCGCGGGACCGCCCGAAGCGAACGGCTCTCGGAGCGGCCGTTCTCAGCTTCTACTTCGTGTTGTTCGGGGCGAGCGCGACCGACGTTCTCGCCAACTACCTGAACGTCTCCCTGAACGCCGTGCTGACGTCGTTCCAGGTCCTCGTCTTCGTCGTGCCGATCGTGACGTATCCCGTGGCGCTCAAGATCTGCCGCGAGCTGCAGGCGACGGCGGGCGGTGGCAAGACGAAGGTGCACAACATCGTCATCCGCAGCGCCGAGGGCGGGTACTCGGCGGTACCTTCACAGTCTCGCCCCGGAGACGCCGTTCCCGAGCTCGAGCCGGTGGCGCTCGACACGAGCATCGTCCTGCCCGCCCTCGTTGGGTCGCCGTCCTATGAGGCGGTGGACCGCTCCGGGCTCGGCGCCCGGGCGGCAGCCGCCGACGGACTCGGCGACGGGAACGGCACGGCGGGGACGACCGACGGCAACGGTGGCGCGCCGGCCCGTCGCGGCGTCTTCCGCATCCCTCGCAACTACCGCTGAGGCCCTGCGGGCAGGAGACGCACGCCTGAGGAATTGCCCGCAAGCTCGTAGGCGTCCCCGACGTCTGCAGACTGTGGGACTCGCACGATTCGCACGAGCGATGCAGGCTCGAGGCCGGGAGACGGCCTTCCTCGTCCTCGTCCTCGCCCTCGCCGGCTGTTCTGCCACGGGCGTACGAGCCGGAACCGCCATCACAGCGACGACACGGGCGACCTCCACGACGGCGGTGACGACGACGACGGTGCCGACGACCGTCTACTACCTGTCGCTCGGCGACTCCGTCGGCATGTGGGACGGCCGCCGCTCCTACCCCTACCTCATCGCCGCCTACTACCGGGCTGCAGGGCTTTCCCGGCTCCGATTGGTGGACATGTCGTGTTCGGGAGAGACGACGTCCTCGATGATCTCGCACTCGACCTGTGCTCCCGGCGGATCTCAGTACCGCAACGCCGTGAGGTTTCTTCGCGTCCATCGGGGGGCCGTTGCACTCGTGACGATCGGGATCGGGGGCAACGACGTCGTCGGATGCGCCAGCCTCACGATCGACACCGGTTGTCTGGCGACAGGGCTGCGGCTCATGCAGGCAAACCTCGCCCTCATCCTGGCGGGGCTCCGCACGGCTGCCGGTCCCGCCGTCCGCTTTGTCGGCATGAACATCTACGACCCCCTCCTCGGCAACTGGCTGGCACCCGGCGCCGGCCGCGCTCTCGCTCTGGCTGCCGTCGCCGCAGTGAGGCGCCTCAGCAACGACATGGACGAGCGATTGGCGGCCGCCTCCATGCCGGTGGCGAACGTCGAAGGCGCCTTCGACTCGAACGACATGGGGCGATTCGTGTCATCGCCCTGGGGCAGGGTGCCCGTGGCGGTCGACCGTGCCTGCCAGCTGCTCGACATCACGTGTCGTGCCGGCGTCGTCGAAGGCTTCGGGGACGACCCGAACGACGCCGGCGCCGTCGTGATCGCCCGCACTTTCGAGCACGTGATCGGTGTGCTGCGCCCGTAGCGGGTCGGGCCGATGGGGAGCACCGCGGGTTCGTGCCCCGCCAGCCACGCCTATCGATACGTGATCGTCTCGTTACCGCAATACGATGTCGCCGGTGAGCCAGGGACAACGATCAGGCAGGGCGGAACCGCGAGAAACCCCTCCGAGCCGCATCGAGGGCTCCTCGCGAACACGAGTAGGCCGGGGCGAGCAAGCACGGCAGCGGGTGCTTCGCGCCGCCCTCGAGGTGTTGGCGGAGAGCGGGCTGGCCGGCTTCAACATGGAGTCGATCGCCCGCAAGGCGGGTGCCGGCAAGGCGACGGTCTACCGTCACTGGGCGTCACCCTCCACGCTCCTCGTCGACGCCATGGACGCCCAGTTTCGGCCCTTCCCCGCCGTCTCCACCGGCGACGTGAGGGCTGACCTCGTCAGCCTTCTCTCGACCTTGACGTCGCTGCTCAACGACTCACCCTTCCCCGGGCTGATGGCGGCGTTCATCGACGCCGTCGAGCGCGATCCGGCGCTCGGCGGCTTGCACGCCGAGCTCACAAGCCGGCGCCGCCAGCCGATGCTCGATCTCCTCGCCGAAGCAGTCCGCCGCCATGACATCGTCGCCGACGCCGACCCCGAACTCGTCGTCGACCTCCTCACCGGTCCCTTCTTCTACCGCCGCTTCATCGCCCACCGGTCGATACCGCCCGGGATGGCAGCAGCCGTCGTCGATCAGGTTCTCGTATCGCTGCGGCCAAACGCATCCGACAAGCCGCCGCGGCGACCGCCTCGCCAAGCCGCAGAACGTCCCTAGGGCGCCGAGGGTCGCCTCGGGAGCCAACGGCTCACGCGCCGCTTGTACTCCAGATAGCCGTCGCCGAACGAGCGGCGCAGGACCGGCTCCTCGTAGCCGATCACGAAGACGTGAACAACGACAGCCATCTCGGCGGCGTACTCGAGCAGCGAGACGGACTCGAAGATCCACGCCTCCCCGAGGACGACCGTGATTGCCGCCAGATAGATCGGGTTCCGCACCCAGCGATAGGGACCGGACACCACCAACTGGCGGGGTGGATCCCAGGGTCCCGGCGTGCCTCGACCCCTCACGGCGAACGCCCGCACGCACCACACGTACAGGCTCAGGCCGACGAGGACCACCGCCAAAGCGGGCCACACCGACGGCGACGGCAAGCGCCAGTCGTGAGACAGGAGCCACCACGGCAAGAGCACTGCCCCGACTCCCGGGATCACGAGGCTGAACACGATGTTCTTCACGAGGAGGCGGCTCACGATCCGTGCGGCGCCTTCCTCGAGTCTGACATCATCGATACGGTATCGTATCGATGAGCTGACGGAGTTCGTTCGCTGGTCAGGTTCGGCCGTAAGCAAGCCTCCCAGCCAAGGTGACTGCCGCCGGCCTGTCGAGTTCGGTGAGACGCGGAGTGCACCGCACGCGACTACCTGGCCAACCCGGGGACCCAGTCCGTGACCCGACAGCTTGGTGCGGAAGCGAGGGCTCTCCCGCGGCCCTCATCGGCTGAATTCGCCTCGGCAGGGCACGGACCCCCTGTTAGCCTGCCGGGCAGTCCGATCGCGGGAGGACACAGAATGCGTGCAGAACTCGAGCAGCCGGCGGCGACCGGGGCGGGGCGTCCGCATCGACGGACCATGCTTCGCCGGTGCCGAGGGACAGCCTTCGCCACGGTGCTGGCTGCGGGCGTGCTGGCCGGAACCTCGTCCGCCGCTTCCGCCGCCACGGCCGTCACGCTGTACGTCGCCAAGTCAGGAACCGCCACCAGCGGCTGCACCGCCTCCAAACCATGCGCCACCATCGCCGACGGCATCGAGGCGGCTGAATCGCTCAGCGGCGACACCGTCACGATCGACGTCGCCGCATCGACAAGGCATTACGACGAGAACTTGACGGTCGAGGACACGACGAATCCGTCGCTCACCATCAAGGGAGCCGGCGCCACGAGCACGACGCTCGACGGTTCGAGCGACGGTACGCCCGACCTCGAGGTGGGCGCCGGCGTCGTGACGATCAGCGGGCTCTCCATCGTGAACGGCGTCGCCTCCTACCCGGGCGGCGGGGTGGAGAACTCCGCCACGCTCACCCTCTCGGGCGACACCCTCTCGGGCGACTCGGGCACCTACGGGGGTGCCATCCACAACACCGGAACGCTCACGCTCACCGGCGACACCATCTCGCGCGACGACGGCAGTGAAGGGGGCGGCGGCCTCTACAACCAGGGCCCCGCCACCCTCGACGACGACACGTTCTCGCAGGATTCGGGATACGACGGCGACGGCGTCTTCAACACGACGGCCACGCTCACCGGCAGCGGCGACACGTTTTCGTCGGATTCCGGCGCCGACGAGGGCGGCGGCCTCTACAACGCGTCGGGCGATGTCACGCTCGCCGACAGCACCTTCAGCGACAACTCGGCGGTCTACGGCGGCGCGGCGTTCAACTACACGGGCCACCTCACGCTCACCGGTGGCACTCTCTCGGGTGACAAGGCGAGCGCCGAGTACGGCGGCGGCGTCGCCAACTACACCGGCACCGTCATCCTCACCGACGAGACCGTTTCGGGCGACACCGCCGCGACCGACGGTGCCGGCGTCTTCAGCGAGGGATCGGCCACGCTCACCGACGACACCCTCTCGGGCGACAAGGCTTCGTCCGGCGGTGGCGTCTTTAGCGACGGCACGCTGCTCATGACGAACGACACGCTCTTTGGCGACGAGGCTTCCTCGGAAGGCGGCGGCATCTACTCCGGCGACACGGCCACGCTTACCGACGACACCCTCTCGCAGGACACGGCCTCCGACGGCGGGGGCATCGTGGCCTTCGAGACGGTGACCGTCGCTTCCTCGATCCTCGAGGCGGCACCATGTGCGGGTATCGACTTCTCCGACGGTGGCCACAACGTGGAGTCGGACGACTCATGTGGATTCGGCGCCACGAGCAAGGTGAACAGCCACACCGTCGCGCTCGCCGCCGCCCTTGCTCGCAACGGCTCGAAGGGTCCCGAGACCCTTGCCATCGCGCCGGGCAGCTCTGCCTACGACGAGGTGCCGAGCGCCCATTGCACGGTCGGGACCGATGAGCGGGGCATGCACCGACCGGGCGAGCTCGGCCAGAGTGCCTGCGACGCCGGCGCCTTCGAGTTCCAGTCGAGCGTCGCCTCACCTGCTCAACACGTGCGGGCGACGGCACGTAACAAGTCGATCACGCTCCACTGGAGCGCTCCCGCTTCCAACGGCGGCCTCGCCGTCTCGGGCTATAACGCCTACTGCTCGAAGACGAGGCCCGTGTCCACCAAGGGGCCGCCGGGGGCAAAGGTGAGCGGCAAGGATTACTCCGCCACTCTGAAGGGACTCAAGAACGGCACGAAGTACTACTGCGTCGTGCTCGCCCTCAACGCAAAGGGCACGTCGTCACCGTCGTCAACGGTGACGACGACGCCAAAGAAGTGATTGGCGGGAATGTCGTCTGAGAGGCTGCTGAGCGCGCGCTGGGAACGAATGTTGGGACGGCGGGGCCGGGGAGCTTCTGGGTATCCTCGATGGCATGGAGGCGGCTGACACACTGACGTAGCGGGAATGAGCCGAAAGTCCTCGCCTGCCTTCCGGCGCATTCAAAGTCTCCGGCGTTCGCGAGAACTGGCAAAGCGCAGCGCAATGAGCCAAGCCCGGTGGGCAGAATCGGGACGCTGGCGAGGCCGCGACGGATATAGGAGAGCGATCTCCAAGTGCTCGTGTCGATGGCGCGGACCCTGGTTCTATTGCAGCAGGCCGTACTCGTCCTCCCGGTCGAACTGACCAACCAGCGCAAAGCGAGCACCGCAAGCCCGATACCCGCCGTGGCGGGTGGAAAGACATGCCGTGGACGCAGTGCGAGACGATCAGGCCGCTGAGCAGGGATTTTCAGAGCCGGTGGTGGGACTCGAACCCACGACCTGACGATTACAAGTCGCCTGCGCTTCCAGCTGCGCCACACCGGCGGGTACCGCAGTGTCGCGCATCCCGGGCTGCGGTGGTGACACGGGCGTGCTGCCGCCAGGCGTCTCGCGTCCACGGCGGATACACTGGCTCGGATCACGCGAACAGCTAGGCTGTCGCGCGCCCGCAGGTCGATCACAACAGCGGTCGCGAGGCGCGATCCGGACCTGCGTAGAGTCGATCAAAACACAAAAGGAGATCAGCTTCCCCATGAGGATCCTCGTGCTCGGAGGCGACGGCTATCTCGGTTGGCCGACCGCCTTGCATCTATCGGCCCGGGGGCACGACGTCGGCATCGTCGACAACTTCGCCCGCCGGAATTACGACTACGAGATGGGCGCCAACAGCCTTGTCCCCATCCGCCAAATGCAGCGGCGAGTCGCCACCTGGAAAGAGATGTCGGGCCACACGATCCAGCCGTTCATCGGCGATCTGACCGACAACGACTTCCTCGAGGCGAGCTTGCGTGACTTCGGCCCAGAGGCCATCGTCCACTTCGCAGAACAGCGGTCGGCGCCTTATTCGATGATCGACCGCAAGCACGCCGTCTACACCCAGGTGAACAACGTCGTCGGCACGCTCAACCTGCTGTACGCGATCAAGGACATCGACCCGACGATCCACCTTGTCAAGCTGGGGACGATGGGTGAGTACGGGGCGCCGAACATCGACATCGAAGAGGGCTTCATCGAGATCACGCACAAGGGCAGGACCGACATCCTTCCCTACCCGAAGCAGCCGAACTCCTTCTACCACCTGTCCAAGGTGCACGACAGCCACAACATCCAGTTCGCCTGCCGGATCTGGGGCTTGCGGTCCACCGACCTCAACCAGGGCATCGTCTACGGGCAGGAGACGCCCGATACGGCGCTGCACCCCGACCTGCGCACCCGCTACGACTACGACGGGGTCTTCGGCACGGTTCTCAACCGCTTCGCCGTGCAGGCTGCCGTCGGATACCCGCTCACCGTGTACGGCAAGGGCGGTCAGACGAGAGCGATGCTCGACATCCGCGACACGCTCGCCTGCGTCGAGCTTGCGTGCATCAACCCGGCCGAGCCGGCCGAGTTCCGGGTCTTCAACCAGTTCACCGAGTCGTTCTCCGTGAAGGATCTGGCGGAGTGGGTGGCCCGGGTGGCTCCGTTCGACGTCGAGATCGACTCGATCCCGAACCCGCGCGTCGAGAGCGAGGACCACTACTACAACGCCGTGACGACAAAGCTCCCCTCGCTCGGCCTGAAGCCGCACCTGTTGAGCGACGAGACGGTCCTGCACCTGGTCGAGACGGCGAAGGAGCACAAGGACCGGGTGAACTTCGAGGCGATCCGCCCGACGGTCAACTGGCGCTCCACTCACAGCGACGTCAGCATCGCCGGCGGGGCCGTCGGCAGCTGAACCTCCCGGCTCGGTGCCGGCGGTCAGCACCGCCGGATCACGGAGGACGGCAGTCCGGCGCCCTCAGGCACTAGCTTCACCTGGTCATGTTCGGGGCTCTCCGCCGTCGCCGCGGGCTCCAAGTGGCGCGCCGCTCCAAGGGGCGGGTAGCTGCCTGGATCGCCACCGTTGTCGTCGCCGCAATCGTCATCGGTGAAGTGGCGGCGGACGTCGTGAACTCCTCCGGGCCGGCTTCGGTGATGTCGGATCGGACCTACGCAGCCGCCGTGGTGCCGATCATCGACGAGTCGACCGCACTGCTGCCGTGGTTGACCGACGTGCGGACGAAGCCTGTCAGCCTCGGGCGAGCCGGCATCGAGTCCGCCCTCGGCCACCTCGTCTCCGGCTCGGCGAACGTCGAGCTGCAGCTGGCGCAGCTCGGTATCGCACCGCCGAGCGCCCGAGCCGGCGACTACCTGTCGGAGACCCTCGCGGCCCGCACGGCCGCTGCGCGTCAGGTCACCGGCGGCATCGCCCAGGCGATCGGCCCGACCGCCGGCGAGGGCGCCGCCACCGCCTCCCTCCTTGCCGCCGCCGCCGACCTGCAGCGGTCCGACGACGACTACACGCGCTTTGTCGACTCACTTCCGGGTTACGTCACTCGCTCTGTGGCGCTGCCGGCATCTCAGTGGTACGAGGCGGCCGAGTGGTCGCCGACGGCGGTGTCGTCGTTCGCGTCGCTGCTCCGCTCGACCGCCGCCCTCAAGGTGAATCACTCCCTGCTCATCGTCGCCGTCACCGTGTCGCCGCCCGACTTGCGGATCACGGGCCTGCCGACCACGACGACCACGACCACGACTACGACCACGTCGACGACGACGACGAGCACGACCACCACCACGACGACGACGCTGCCGGGCGTGACGACGAGCAGCACGCTGCCCACAACGGCGACGAGCACGACAACCACGACGAGCACGACAACCACGACGACGACGATGCAGATCCCACCGCCCGGCTCGGTGTCCTTCTACCCGCCGACGAGTCATCTCTCCGTCGAAGTCGTCATCGCCAATGCAGGCGATGTGCCGGCTTCCAACGTGCGGGTCGGTGCGAAGCTCACCCCGGTGACTGCCTCACCCTCTGGGAAGGCGCCATCGGGCCACAAGACGAGCACCACGACGACCCCGGCGGGACCGGTGCTGCACAGCGCAGCGACATCGAGCCTCATCGCCGCCCTCGCTGCCGGCAGATCCGTCGACATCACACTGCCCGCCCTGAGCTGTCAGGCAGGTGGACGCTACGTGCTCGAGATCAAGGTGGGAGACGACGTCGAGTCCTTCACGCTCCAAGTGGCGGCGGACTGAGGTCGTCGTCGCCCTCCGTCTCGGGAAGGACGGAGCGAAAACCGGCTTCGGCCCGCGCCGTCACCTCGATGAGCGTGAGCCCTGTGATGCGGGCGACACGAGCAGCGTCGGAGTACTCGGCTTTCACGCGCCCCGGGCTCACCTTCACGCGCACGGGTAGGCCTTCGACCTCGACAACACCCGGTTGGCGCTCGGCCGCCCAACGTTGCACGCCGGAGGCTCGAACACCGAGGGTGCCCGTCTCGGCCGTCAGCAGGGCCGAGAGCTGGCTTGCGAGCGCCGGGTCGCACAGCACGCTCACGACATGGCCGGGACGGCCGCGCTTCATCACGACGGGATGGATCCAGGCGTCGAGCGCCCCAGCCTCGAGGAGTCGGTCGACGGCATGAGCAAGGGTCTCTCCCGTGGCGTCGTCAAGGTTCGACTCGAGCACCACGAGTGGCTGACCGACGGGACCGGCCGACCCCTCCGAGTCCGCCGCCATGCCGATGACGACCTGGGTGCAGTTCGGTGTCCCCTCCAGCTCGCGGACGCCGGCTCCGAAACCCGACGCCTCGATCGTCATGGCCGGCATTGGTCCGAACTCCGTTCCCCAGGCCCGCAGGATGGCGGCGCCGGTCGGTGTCGTGAGCTCGACGTTGACGTCGCGCCCGACCGTCGGGATGCCGGCGAGCAGCTCGACCACGGCGGGGGCAGGGTTGGGCAAAAGGCCATGGGCGGTCCGCACGACGCCCGTGCCAGTCACGACCGGGCTCGCCGCCACGCTGTCGATCCCGAGCAGCTCGAGGGCGATGGCCGAGCCGACGATGTCGACGATGGCGTCGTGACCGCCGACTTCGTGGAAATGGACCTGAGCAGGCGGGCGCCGGTGCAGGCGCCCTTCCACCTCGGCCAGCACGGAGAAAGCGGCCACGGCGCGGGCGCGCACCCGCTCGGGCAGACGAGCCTCCTCGACGATCCCGATGACGTGCATGAAGGTCCGCACGACGCCGTCGTCGCGCGCCGACACGATCGCCTGTGTCGCCGCCAGACCGTTTCGCAGCACGGGCTCAAACTCGAGCGACCAGCCACCGATGGGAATCTGGCCGAGCAGCTTCACGAGCTCGTCGGTGTCGGCCCCGGCGTCGACGAGGCTGCCGAGCGTCATGTCGCCCGAGATGCCCGAGAAGCAGTTGAACCAGGCGATGCGACGGCTCATCGGAGGATCCGAGCGACGGCGCACGCCGCACCGAAGCCGTTGTCGATGCCGACGACGCAGACGCCGGCCGCACAGGAGGCGTGCATTGCGAGCAGAGCCGTCACGCCGTCGAGGGCAGCCCCGTACCCGGCCGAGGTGGGCACGGCGATCACCGGTGCGGGCGTGAGACCGCCGACGAGGCTCGCCAAGGCCCCTTCCATACCGGCGATGACGACGACGGCGTCTGCATCCACGAGCTCGTCGAAGGCGGCGAGTATCCGGTGGACACCGGCGACGCCGCAGTCCTGCGTCACCTCCGGCCTGAAGCCGTAGGCACGCAGCGTCGCCACGCACTCGTCGCTCGCCGGTTGATCGGCCGTGCCCGCTGAGCAGACCAGTATCCGGCCCGGCCGCGCGGCGTTCGGGCGCCAGTAGAGCGTGCGCAGGCGGTCGTGCTCGGCTGCGGAGGCATCAGGAACGCAGACGCCGTCCGGGCAGAGGGCGAGGGCCGCGGCCGCCTGCAGTGCCGTCGCCCGCGTCAGGAGAACGGGGCCGCTCCCACCGGCAAGGAGCTCGGCCACGATGCCGGCGCACTGAGCAGGCGTCTTGCCGGGGCCGTAGATCGCCTCCACCATGCCCTGGCGCAGCGGCCGGTGGTGGTCGACCTTGGCATAACCGAGGTCGGTGAAGGGCAACCGCTGCAGCCGGGTCACGGCATCGTCTGGCGAACAGGCGCCTGATTGGATGTCCTCTACAAGTTGGCGCACGTCGAACTCGTCCATTGTGCTTACTATCCTGCCCGCATGGACGGGGACTTGCGACCTTCGAGCTCGCGCTGGCCGACGATCGGCTTCCTCGGCCCTCCTGGCACCTTCACCGAGGAGGCCTTACTGGCTGAACCGGAGCTTGCCTCCGCCGACCTCGTCCCCTTTCCCACGATCGGAGAAGTGCTCACGGCCGTGGACGCCGGCGAGGTGGCGGCCGGCTACGTGCCGATCGAGAACTCCATCGAAGGGACCGTCCCGGTCACCCTCGACCACCTCGTCTTCGAATCGGAGCTGCTGATCCAAGGCGAGTCCATCCTGGACGTCCACCTGCACCTCCTGGCGCCGCCGGGGACCAAGGTCGCCGACGTGCGCCGTGTCGTCTCGTTCCCGCACGCCAGCGCCCAGTGCCGGCGCTACGTGCGGGAGGTGCTCGGCGGCGCCGAAGTCGTGGCGTCGAACTCGACGGCGGAGGCTGCCCGGCTCGTCGGCAGCGAGCCCAGCGAAGGGACGGCTGCCATCGCCCCAATGCTGGCCGGCCGTCTCTACGGCCTCGAAGCCATCGCCGAGCGCATCGAGGATTACGGGGAGAACCAGACCCGCTTCCTCCTCGTGGCACCGGGCGAGGTGCCGGCGCCGACCGGGCACGATCGCACGAGCATCGTCTGTTTCCAGCAGGCGGACCGACCGGGCAGCCTGCACGAGATCCTCTCCCACTTCTCGGCGCGGAGCCTCAACCTCACCAAGATCGAGTCACGGCCGACCAAGCAGGGGCTGGGCGACTACTGCTTTGTCATCGACCTCGAGGGACACGTCACCGACGAGGTGGTCGGTGACTGCCTGAAGGAGTTGCACATGGTCCTGGCCGGTCTCAAGTTCCTCGGCTCCTACCCGGCAGCCGGGGACCACGGTCCCCGCCTGCGTGAGGCGTCCTCGGTGCGGCGACGCGACGCCGAGACCTGGTTGTCGTCGGTGCGCGCCCAGATCCGCCCCGGCTGAGCGCGACGTCCGTGCCGCTGGCCGGTGCGCCCCGCGCTGCACGCCGTGCGCCTTCGGCAGTCAGCGTGTCGCCGCCCCACCCCGCACGAGCTCCACGATGGCAGGGCCGGCGGCGACGACGGAGCCGGCAGCGAAGGGGGGCTGCGGGTCGTACTCGATGCCGAGTTGGATCGCCTTGGCGACGTCGCTGCCGGCGATCAAGGCGGCCAGCGTGAGCGCCATGTCGATCCCGGCGGAGACGCCGGCGGCCGTGACGACGCGTCCCTGCACCACGACGCGTCGTGCTGTGTAGGTGGCGCCGAAGGACTCGAGAGCATCGACCCGCGACCAATGCGTCGTCGCCTCGATCCCTCTCAACAGCCCGGCTGCCCCGAGGATCTCCGACCCGGTGCACACCGACGTCGTCCAGTCGGTCGTCTGGTGCAGCGCCTGCACCCAGGCGACGAGCGCCGGGTCGAGGACGGCATCTCGCGAACCCGGGCCGCCCGGCACGACGAGCACCTCGCAGGCGTCGATCTCCGCGAAGGCGGCGTCGGCGACGAGCGCCAGGCTGCCCGTGTCGGTGCGCACGGAGCGGGGTGACGAGGCGGCAAACACGACCGAAGCGCCCGGGAGCCGGGAGAGGACCTCGTAGGGACCGACGGCGTCGAGGGCGGTGAAGCGCTCGTAGAGCGGGATGACGATTCTCATGGCAGTGTCCTTTCGGGAGGGAGCCGAGCGGGATGGCTCGGCCGGGCCGGACCGGGTGTCGAGCTCAGGCTGAGGCAGCGGATGCGAAGTGATGGCGGTACTGGCCGGGAGTCGTACCGAGCACTCGGCGGAACGAGCGGTGAAGGGTCTCGACCGTGCCGAACCCACAGCGGCGGGCGATCTCGCTCGTGCCGGACGTCGTCGTTTCGAGGAGGCGACGGGCCGCCTCGACCCGCGCCGCTTCCACGTAAGCGGCAGGCGTCTCGCCGAATTCCGCCCGGAAGACTCGGGCGAAGTGGCGCGGACTCATCGCGCTGCGCCGTGCCAGGGCGCTCACCCGGAGATCCTCGTCGAGGTGATCGGCCACGAACGCCTCGAGGCGCCTGAGCGGCAGGCTCGACGGTCGCTGGGCAGCCAGTTGAGCGCTGAATTGTGATTGCCCGCCGGGCCGTTGCACGAAGAGCACCAGCCAGCGGGCGACGCTGCGGGCGAGCTCGGCGCCGTGGTCGTCCTCGACGAGCTTGAGGGCGAGGTCCATCCCGGCCGTGACCCCAGCGGAGGTCCAGACATTGCCGTCACGCACGAAGATGGGGTCCCGCTCGACCGTCGCCGTGGGGAGGCGAGCCGCCAGCCGCTCGCACGCAGACCAGTGCGTCGTCGCCCGCCTGCCGTCGAGCAGTCCGGCTTCGGCGAGGACGAAAGCTCCCGTGCACACAGAGGCGAGTCGCCTCGAACGCCGGGCGGCCGAGCGCACCCAGGCAACGAGTGCGTCGTCTGCGACTGCTGCGCCGCCGCCGCCACCGCCGACCACGACGAGCGTGTCGATGTGGCCCCGGCACTCGGCGAGGCGCCGATCCGCGCGGATCCCGAGGCCGCAGGAGGCACTCAGCAGTCCACCCTCGGTACTGACGACCTCGCTGGTGTAGGTGGGCCGACCCTGCAGCCGGCTGGCGGCCGAGAAGACTTCCATCGGCCCGGTGAGGTCGAGGATCTCGAAACCGTCGAACACCACGAAGACGACGCGCTGTTGCATGCAACCATCATGCGGGCAGGTCTGTGTGGCTGCAATGACATGATCATGACGATTTCTGCCATCTCTCGACACCCCGGAGCAGACGCCGCCGACACCTCGGTATCATTTCGTCACTTGGTGCAATCCCGAGGAGCGGCGGTGACAGCCCGCCGGACCCGCCGGTGGCGGGTCGACCCGGTGGAACCCCGGGGCCACGCGGTGAGACCCCGCCGAGGGCCGGCATTCGCCGCCTCTCAGCCCCGACGTCGCGGCGTCGGCAGCGCAGAGGAGGTCACCATGTTCACAGGCAGAATCCGTCAAGTCGGCGTCGTGTCGGAGGTCGACGGCACCGGTGTGCGCGTGTACGCCCCGAAGGTCGCAGGACTCACGGACGCCGGCGGTTCCATCGCCGTTGCCGGCGTCTGCGTGACGGCGTCGTCGGTCGATGCGGAGGGTTTCTCGGCGACGCTTTCGAGCGAGACCCGGCGCCGCTCGACGCTCGGGGATCTCGTGGCCGGCTCGAAGGTCAACCTCGAGCCGGCGCTCGAAGTGGGCAGCGCGCTGGACGGTCATCTTGTGCAGGGGCACATCGACGGCACGGGCAAGGTCGCCCGCGTCGATGCCGAGGAGATCGGTCGGCGCATCTGGATCCGCGCTTCCGATCGAGTCATGGCACAGCTGGTGGCGAAATGCTCGATTGCGGTCGAGGGCGTGAGCCTGACGGTCGCCGAGATCGGGCGGGATCGCTTCTCCGTGGCTCTCATCCCGACGACGCTGGCCGAGACGACGCTGGCCGATCTCGAGGTGGGCCAGCGCGTCAATCTCGAAACCGACCTCGTTGCCAAGCTGGCTCGCCACAAGGGTGCCGCCACGGGCGCCGCGCTGGCCGCCGTCATCGGCTCGCTCCCATGGGCGGGACCGCTGAGCGGCCGACTCGGCGTCGAGAAGGCACTGGCGCAGATCGCCGCCGGGGGTGGCGTCGTCGTCTGGGATCCGGCACGCGAGACCGAGGGCGACGTCGTGTTCGCCGGCGCCCGGCTGCGGCCGGAGGCGATGACCTTCCTCCTTACGCAGGCGTGCGGGCACACGACGGTGCCCTGCGATCTCCCGCGTCTCGAGCGGCTGGAGATCCCTCCGCTTCCAGGCGCCGGCGACCGGCACGGCACCGCCCCCCATCTGCCGGTCGACCTTGCTGTGGGCACCGGCACGGGTGTATCAGCGAGCGAGCGGTCGGCCACCATTCGACGCCTCGCCCATCCCGATGCGGTCCCTGGCGACTTCCTGCGCCCGGGGCACGTGTTCCCGCTCGGGGCGAGGAGCGGGGGCCTCCCTGAGCGCGCCGGGCACACGGAGGCATCGGTCGCCTTGTGCGAGGCGGCCGGCCTGCCGACGGTGGCTGTCATCTGCGAAGTGATGGACGCCGACGGCGTCATGGCGGGCAGCGCGGCATTGGAGCGCTTCGCTCTCAGCTGGGGGCTGCCGATCGTTGACATCGCCGATCTGACCGCCTGGCTCTGATCCTTCCGGACCGTCGCATCCCTCGAGGTGGCATCGCCGCCACCGGCTCTCGGCACTACCGGCCGACCCTCGCCCGGCACCAGCAGGTTCGCAGGCCGATCGCACCGATCTCACAGGAACGGGTTGTTCAATGATGTGGGTAACGCCGATCAATCGAAAGGCCGGCAACGGTGATGAGCGACTCAGACGAAGAAAACAAGCCTTCCGGTGAGCAGGAACCCTGGGGCTGGCAGTCCTGGAGTTGGCAGCAGCCGGCCGAGGGCGCCGACCTGACCAGCCACTCAGGTAGCCCGGCGGACACGGATCCGCTCGGGCAGGCCGGCCCCTTCGAGCACACTGCGCCCCTCGGGGCCGCCACCTTCGGGGATCCAGGGCCCTATCGCCCTGCGTCGAGCGCAGGCGCGTGGCGTCCTGGGTCACCGGTGACGCCCGTCGGCGGTCGTGTCGGTGGAAGCGGAACCTACGGGTTCCCGGAGGCGCCCCCAACGGAGCCACCTCGCCGCCGGCGGCGTGGACTGCTGCTGGGGGCCGGCGTGCTGTTGCTCGGCGTTGCCACTGCCGCCGGCATCGGCATCGGCCATGTCGTCTGGCCGCCGACCTCCTCGGCCGCCTCTGCGCCGAGTGGCACCACCTCGCCCGGCAGCTCGGGCGGTTCATCCTCAGGACTGCCGCCGTTCTCCGGCGGCTACCCATTCGGCCAGTCACCGTCCGGCTCGGGTAGCAGGTCGTCGGGTTCCACTGGCGGTACCTCTCAGGCCAGCGGAAGTCCCTCCGATGTCGCCTCGATCGCCGCCAAAGTCGATCCGGCGCTCGTCGACATCAACTCCACCTTCAGCTATCAGCAAGCCCAGGGTGCCGCCACCGGGATCGTTCTCACCTCGAGCGGCGAGGTTCTCACGAACAACCACGTCGTCAACGGGGCCACCAAGATCAGCGTCACCGACATCGGCAACGGGAAGACCTACAACGCAACCGTCGTCGGCTACGACGCCACCCACGACATGGCGGTGATCCAGCTGCAAGGTGCTTCCGGGTTGGCGACGGCTTCGTTCGCCGACTCCTCGAAACTGGCCGTCGGCGAGTCGGTCGTGGCGCTCGGCAACGCCGGCGGCTTGGGTGGCACACCGTCGAGCGCCGGCGGATCCATCACGGCGCTCAACCAGTCCATCACCGCCAGTGATGACCTCAACGGAACGAGCGAGCAGCTTTCCGGGCTCATCCAGGTCAATGCAGATATCCAGCCCGGCGACTCGGGCGGCTCGCTCGTGAACAACGCCGGCCAGGTGATCGGGATGGACACTGCCGGTTCGAGCGGGTACTCCATACAGTCCTCCGCCTCGCAGGGCTACGCCATTCCGATCGACGAGGTGCTCGCCACGGCTGCGGCCATTGAGGCGGGACACGGTTCCTCCGTCGTCCACGTCGGCGCGACGGCGTTTCTCGGAGTCTTGATCACCTCGTCTGGCGGCCAGGGCGGCTACTTCGGCAGTGGAGGCAGCTCCACTGCTTCGGGAGCGCTCCTCAGCGGCGTCGTGAGCGGAGGCCCAGCGGCGACCGCTGGCCTGGCTGCCGGCGACGTCATCACGTCGTTCGACGGCCAGACCGTCACCTCGGAGTCCACGTTGAGCACCGTGATGGTCGGGCTCCACCCTGGTGACAAGGTGGAGGTTGGGTGGGTCGACACATCAGGTCAGTCGCACACCGCCACCGTGCAGCTTGCCAGCGGGCCCGCCGCCTGAGTCCCTCTCGAGGGCGCTGCCCCACTCCTTGACGTCGCCGGGTTGCCGCCGGCCCGGACCACGTCAGTTACGGTCGACCATTCGTGATGCCAATTTGCGCTAGTTAGCAATCTAGCTATACTTGGGCGATGGCAGATGACGCGAGCGTGTTCCGGGCATTAGCGGATCCCACCCGCCGACAGATCCTCCAAGATCTCCGGGACGGCGAGCGAAGTGCCGGCGACATAGCCGCCCGTTTTCCAATCAGCGGGCCGTCCGTATCGCGCCACTTGAGCCTGCTCAAAGCAGCCGGCCTGATCCAGGAACGCCGGGATGCCAACCGGATCTACTACCAACTCGTCGAGGAGCGGCTCGCCTTGTGCGTTGGCGGCTTCCTCTCCGCCGTGTGCCCCGAGCAGATCGTTCTCCGCCACAAGCTCCGTGGGAGCCGTGACGCAGCGCCGCCACGTGGTGCCGCCAAGAAGGCGGGATCTGGAAAGGGGGCGTGATCATGCGCCAGGTCGAGTGCACCATCGAGCGCCGCCTCCTCGTGAATTACCGCATCGATCCGGACGTTCTCGGTTCGCTGTTGCCCAATGGCGTTCGCGCGCAGATCGTCCGCGGTTCGGCGGTGGGCGGCGTGTGCTTCCTACGTCTCGCCCACTTGCGTCCCCGCTCACTCCCGTCGTGGTCGGGCCTTCGGACCGAGAACGTCGCGCACCGCTTCGCGGTGGAGTGGGATGGCGCCGACGGCGTCGTCGCCGGCGTCTACGTTCCCCGCCGGGAGACCGATTCCCGGTTGGCGGCGTGGTCGGGCGGCCGCCTCTTTCCCGGCGTCTACCGGCTGGCACGATTCGAGGTCAACGAGCACGGCGGCGATTACCGGATCGGCGTGCAGAGCGCCGACGGAAGAGCCGATGTCGCCGTACGGGCACGAAGGACTGATCAGCTCTCCGGCAGCCTGTTCGAAGACATAGCCGATGCGGTGGAGTTCTTTCGCTCGGCGCCTGCGAGCCTTTCCCCGAATGAGTCGCGATCGTGTCTCGAGGGCGTAAGGCTTCAGTGCGACCGGTGGGCTGCCGAACCGCTCGAGATCGACGAGATGCGCTCCGCTGTCTTCGACGACCTTGCCTTCTTCCCGCCGGGGACCTGCGCCCTCGACTCAGCGCTCGTGATGCACGACCTGGACTCGCAGTTCGTGGTCGATGAGCACCGTCGCGTCCTCGACAGCGATGGAGTGCCCTCGAGCGTCGGTGCGCCGTGAAGGATCTGGGCCGGAACGGAGTGCTCCAGTTCAGCGCTTGGTGGTCGGTGGCC
>Ga0181523_10000406_pt1 | contig 48209 bp, 46 predicted proteins | sample PEATcosm2014_Bin_43_FD_119752 | JGI IMG/M metagenome (GOLD analysis project Ga0181523, IMG submission 119752) | Peatland microbial communities from MTU Mesocosm Facility, Houghton, MI, USA - PEATcosm2014_Bin05_30_metaG | ecosystem: Environmental > Terrestrial > Soil > Wetlands > Peat | place... | reverse complement strand
GCAGCAATTTTGTGCTGAATCCTGCGTGACCTGCCGTGAGTGCGGCGATGTGCAGCATGCCAATTTGTCCTGCCCAATGGTACTACGCTGACGCCTACCCGCGAAGCGGGTTTAGTACAAATCCCCATTACATCATCTGGGATTGGGCAGGGGTGGCGACGCTCACTGCGACTTGTTAGAATCTTCCCTTGCCTGCCACGCGAAAAACCGCCAAATCCGCTATCGTCTCCGGCGCAACCAAGCCGCTGTGTGCCGTCCTAATACTGCTGTTTGCTCTCCCGGCGCGGGCCACCACCGTCGTTGCCCTGATCGATCGCTTCCACCACAGAGCAGTAATCGCCGCCGACAGCCTGCTGATCCAAAAAGTCGCCGGCACCACCACCCAGACGTGCAAGATCGTCGCAAAACAAGGGTGCACCTTCGGCATGGCTGGGCTGTTCTACAAGGAGTACCCGGTCTTCCACTTGCAGGAGCTTGCTGAGGAGGCATGCGGTCTGCCCGGAGATTTGCGGCACAAGGCAGACAGCTTTCTTGAGATCGCCAAAGACCCGGTGATGACGGTCGCCCAGTACCTCCAGCAACGTGAACCTCAGTTCTACGCTCAACTGACGAACAGCAACGGTGGGGAGTTCGTCATTGTGGTCTTTGCCGGGACCCAGGCAGGCGACGCGTCAATTTTTGCCCGGGGCTATAAGCTCGACGGCAACGGTGGCATCGCTCCGGTGTCACTGGATGTCACCGAGGGCAACAACGGTGTCGGCTTTTTTGGTGGGGCCAATGCGCAGATAGCTTCCTACATCAAGACGCACCCAGGTTGGGATCTGATGGACAAGGTTTCCGCCGCCCGCAAGTTTGTCCAGATGGAGATTGCGGCGCGCCCCGAGTGGGTCGGCCCACCCGTTTCCGTCCTGACGATCAACCGTCTCGACCAGCAGAAGTGGATCAATCCCGGCGTGTGCGAGGTTCCGGCTGGTCAAAAGGGCAAGCACAAGAAGCAGTGAAGCGAATCTCTCGTCCGAGGGGCGGCTTTCTGCCTCTCCTACCCGCGTCGCGAGCGAGGCAACCGTATCAGCGCGGCGTCCTGGAGCTTCAGGACATCCTGCAGATATTCGCGCAGCGCCATCAGGATGAACGCCGCTTCCGCCGTGAGAAACATTCCCAGGTAGCACACCGTCAACTGCAAGCTGTCCGGAATCTCGCGATAGTCCGCCGCCTTCAGCAGATCCGTTGTGGCGTTCATGACCCCCCGCTCCGAGAATGCGGTCAGAGAATCCATTAGATAGTGGTGGTACATAAACACCAGGCTGAGCGAAGCCAGGATCAGCAGCAACGGGACGAACGACACGAAGGCCCGAAGTCTCACGTTCCCGTCCGCCTTGGTATAGAACATCAGCCGTCCCAGGGAATGTCGGATGTAGAACAGGTAGCCCAGCATCAAGAAGCAGAACAAGGAAGTGTAGGTCGAAAGAAACTTCTCCTGCGCCGCGTAGGTGGGGATCAGGTGGAACGCCGCCAGCGGAATGGGAAGGGACGCTGTCACCACTGACGCCGTTCCCATGTACGCCTTGAAGAATTGCGCAAAGGCGGCGAACCGCACCGGCTCGCGAGGTTCAGTTTCGGCTCTCTCGCCGCGTAGGCCTACGGTACCGGTATCTCGCATTTCACCTTTGCATACTGGAACGCGGATACCGTGATCGGCTCCGTCTTCTTCATAGTGCCGCCCACTTGCTTGGTGGCATAGATCGCGTAAATGCCCGGCGGCACCGCCTTTGAGGTCGGCGTGCTCTCCTGAGGGAACGACAGTTCCGCCGCGCTTAGCCCGCTGACGGACACCCACTTGTACATCACCGTCCATCCCGCGTCCGGCTGACCATTCTTGACCGTGTTCGCGATGACCGTAATCAGCCGCCCCGCTCCCCATTTACGACAGTCCGTGACTTTGATGTGCAGGTCGTTGGCAATGCTCGCCAGCACCTGTTGTGCTGCCTCCTTCTTGGCGGGATCTGTCTTCAATATGTGCGCTACCTCAAGGCACCACCTGGCCTCATGTGTTAGGTCGTCGACATACTCTTTCGGCGGCGGAGCTATCGACCACTCGCCGCTTTTGCCGTAGCCGCCCCCGCCCGACTGCGCGTTCGCGTATCCTCCCTTCAGCAGCCCGTAAGTCAACTGCGTTTGCGCATCGAGGAGCTTGGACGAAATATCAGAGGCGCTTCCAGAGATATTTTCCGCGCACCTCTGTATTCCACCGAGCGCATTGATGGTTGGCTCAAGCTGGGGCGGAGGCGGGATATTAAGCTGCGCGGGCGAAGCCAGAACGAGCCCGAGCACAACCAGGAAGACCCCGCAAGCACCGCGACACCAACGGTAGGTCCGTCGCGGCCGGTCCTCACTGAGGCGAGTTTTGGACATCCGGAAGCCCTCCTGGGATGACCAAGCGCAGAGGCGTGATGCATAAGAGGATATAGCACTTTCTTGATTCTCGAGCATGCTTCACTTGGTTCACTCTACCGGCGATTTTCAGGCGCGACCTTCCGGCATTTACAATAGAGGGTTTCTCCCCCCGCTGGAATTGCAGCTGTAAAGGAGCTCGCGCTTGATCGCTCGTTATACACGGCCCGAGATGGGGCGCATCTGGAGTGAGGAAAACAAGTTCCGCACCTGGCTCGAGGTGGAAATCGCCGCCACCGAAACCCTGGCCGAAGCCGGCATCGTTCCCCAGTCCGCGGCCAAGGCCATCCGCGAAAAGGGCGCCATCGACGTCGCGCGCATCAATCAGATTGAAGCCGAGGTGAAGCACGACGTCATCGCCTTCACCACCGTGGTCGCGGAAAACGTCGGGCCCGAATCGCGCTGGCTGCACTACGGGCTCACCTCCAATGATGTGGTCGATACCGCGCAGGCGTTGCTGGTAAAGCAGGCGTCGGCCATTATTCGCGAAGATCTGACGAAGCTGCGCGAGGTGCTGAAGCGCCGCGCCTGGGAGTTCAAGGACACCCCAGCGATTGGCCGCACGCACGGTATTCACGCCGAGCCGATCACCTTCGGCCTGAAGCTGGCCAACTGGTATTCCGAAGTGCAGCGCGACATCGAGCGCTTTGAGTTGGCGGCCGAGCAGATGCGCGTCGGCAAACTTTCTGGCGCGGTGGGCAACGCCGCTCACCTCGACCCCGAGTACGAAGAGAAGATCTGCCAGCACCTGGGCCTGAATGTCGCCGCAGTCTCCTCGCAGGTGATCCAGCGCGATCGCCATGCCTTTTACGTTGCTACGCTGGCGGTGATCGCATCCACGCTGGACAAGATCGCCACCGAAATCCGCCATTTGCAGCGCACCGAAGTCCGCGAAGCCGAAGAGTACTTCAGCGAAAAGCAGAAGGGATCCTCGGCGATGCCGCACAAGCGCAATCCAGTGACCTGCGAGCAGATCAGCGGGCTGGCGCGCGTGGTTCGCTCGAATGCGCAAGCCGCGCTGGAGAACGTCGCCCTGTGGCACGAGCGCGACGTCTCGCACTCGTCGGTCGAGCGCATTATCCTGCCGGATTCGACCATCCTGATGGATTACCTCCTCAGCAAAACCACGAACCTCATCGACACGCTACTGGTCTATCCGAAGCGCATGTTGAAGAACCTGGAATCGACGGGCGGACTGGTATTCAGCGGACAGTTGCTGCTCGACCTTGTCGAAGCCGGCGTACTGCGCGAGGACGCGTATCGGCTGGTGCAGTCGAATGCCATGAAGGCGTGGAAAGAAGACTTGAATTTTCGCGAGCTCATCATGAATAATGCCGAGATTACGTCGAAGGTAAAGCGCGAGACGCTGGAACACGCCTTCGACTTACAGCGGCCGCTGCGGAACGTGGATAAGATCTTTCAGCGGGTATTCGGGGAAGGCAGGGGCTAGGAGCCAGCGGCTGTACCACAATGTGGGAGTTATTAACAGCAAGCTAAGACAAGACGGTTAGAGAGGAGAATCAGCATGGCGCGCCCAGAGAGAAATCAGCGCTGGAAAAATGTTCGCCCTGCAATGTCCGTCCTGGTCATTATGTTCGTCCTCGGCATCGTCGCGGTACCGGCGTTGCAGGCGCAGACATTCACGGTGCTGCACACCTTCACCGGGGGAAACGACGGACAGTCGCCCGAGGCCGGGCTGACACTGGATGGAGCCGGAAACCTCTACGGCACAACCGTCAGCGGAGGCACGCATAATTCGGGTGTGGTGTTCAGGCTCAAGCACTCGGCATCGGGCTGGGTTCTCTACCCGCTCTACAGTTTTGCCGGAGGCAACGATGACGGCAGCTATCCCAATGCCCGAGTGGTCTTCGGTCCGAATGGCGACCTCTACGGCACGACCCTTAATGGAGGCCTGGATGACACTGGCACAATCTTCAGTTTGAGCCCTCCCCCAGCGGCCTGCAAAAGCGCGTCCTGCCCGTGGACAGAAACCGTGCTGCATATCTTCCCCGACCCCTTCGATACTGACGGCTTCTATCCTGCGGGCGACCTTACCTTTGACCAGGAGGGAAATATCTACGGCGTCACACCAGACGGCGGAGCGGGCTCGCCATACGGGTGCGACGGGTTAGGCTGTGGCGTGGTTTACAAAGTGACGCCATCGCAGGACAAGTGGAACGAGAGCATTATTTACGCTTTCACCGAAGAGAGTGGCGGAGTCCCGTTCGGTGGCGTGACCCTCGATCATTCGGGCAATCTGTACGGAACCGCCAGCTACAGCCGGGGTGTAATTTTCCTGTTGACACCCACTCAATCCGGCTGGGCAGAGAGCCCTCTCTACGAGTTTCACAGTCAAACCGATGGAGAATACCCCAACCAAGGCTTACTCGTTGACCCCTCCGGTAACTTCTACACCACTACGTCGGAAGGCGGGGTGGGCAATGGCGGCACGGCCGTCGAGTTGCAACCCTCCGGCGGCGTTTGGAATTTTCATCTGCTTTACAGCTTCGTTCTCAATGGGGGCACCAACCCCTCCGGCACCCTGGTCAGGGATAATGCAGGCAATCTGTACGGTACGGCGGCGGACGGCGGCGCTCACGGCGTCGGTGCGGTTTTCAAACTGGCGCCCATCGGCAGCGGTTGGCTCTATACGTCACTGCACGACTTTAGCGGCGGAAGCGACGGCGGCTTTCCCTATGGGGGCGTGACCCTCGACGCGAACGGCAATCTTTACGGCACGGCCTACGATGGCGGGGCAGGAACATGCCAACGTGGTTGCGGTGTGGTGTGGGAGATTACGCAGTAAGACCCTGCTTCATATCGGAGGATTGTTATGAAAGCACCTGTATTGCGTACGCTCGTCTTTCTGCCGATCGCCTATGGGGCATTTTCGAGCTTCTTCGATGCCGGTTTAATTCTTTCCTACCGGTTGCACTTTACAAAGATCGCTGAGTTCTTTGGTTCGTTTACGCCCGGCGACGACTATCGCCGGTTCATTCCGGTGTTTGATGCAACTCCTTCTTGGGCGATCGGGCTGTCGCTCGTGGCTGGTCTGCTTTACCTGGCATCGCTATGGCCGTTGTTGCGAGCACGCCGCGAGCTTTTCCCAATCTTCACGGCGGCAGTTGCCGTGGACCTGATTCACTACGCAGTTCTAAGAAGCAATCCCGCCTATGCGGAATTGATGGGTTCAGGCCACCTACACATGGAATACGTGCTGGATGGGTTTCTCCTGGTGGGCTGCGGAATCGCCTGGTGGGTCACTCGCCCGCCGCAAAACCGCCGGTATGCGGCACTGCAGAGCTAACAGCTCAGAGTCTCCCGATGGCAACTACCCCAGCCGGTTAATAATCGACGCGACATACCCCGCGCCAAAGCCGTTATCAATATTCACCACGCTGACGTTCGACGCGCAGGAGTTCAACATTCCGAGCAGCGCTGCGATGCCCTGGTACGCAGCTCCGTACCCGACGCTGGTCGGCACTGCGATAACGGGAACGCCAACCAACCCGCCCACGACGCTGGGCAGCGCGCCTTCCATTCCTGCGCAGACGATGACCACGCGGGCCTGGGTCAACTCCTCGCGGCGCGCCAGCAGACGATGGATGCCCGCGACCCCGACGTCGTACACGTGCTGCACTTCGTTGCCCATGATCTGCGCGGTGACCACAGCTTCCTCGGCGACCGGAATGTCGCTCGTACCTGCGGAGACCACGACGACCTTCCCTTTGCCATAAATGGTTTCATCCTGCGTCAGAGTGATCGCGCGTGCCAGCTCATGCATCTCGGCCTTGCGGAACTTGCGCTTCACCGCGCGAAACTGCTCCGGCGAAACCCGCGTGGCCAGCACGTTATGGCCGCGTTGCGCGAGCCGCGAGAAAATTTCGGCAAATTGCTGAGCAGTTTTCCCGGGACCGAAGATTACTTCCGGCATGCCCACGCGCAGCGTCCGATGATGGTCCACATTGGCGAACCCGAGGTCCTCGAACGGCAGATGCTTCAGCCGCTGCACCGCTTCGTCGAGAGAGAGCTTGCCGCGCTTCACCTGCTCGAACAGTTTCTTGATAGCTGCAGAATTCATAGGGCAGTAGTCAGTAGCCAGTTGTGAGTTGTCAGAGAAAAACTCTCAGTTTCGAGTTTCAAGTTTCCCGCGCTAAGATGCAAGTCTTGACAGAGAAGTGACGAGTCCTTGTGAGAGTGGGCCTCAAGAAAATTGTCGATGGGGGAACGGGCGCAACATGTTCTTATCCAGCTCCGCGGTATGTGCCGCCGAGAACTAGCGTTCGGTTGCGATGGTGGTACGAAGCGACAGAAATCCAGCCCCGCAGGGGCGACTCAGTCTGGCCCAGCACGCAGCCGCAGGCGGAGTGCTGGGTTGAGTGGGAAAATAATCCGAGCCCGGTAGGGGCGGCACATTGCATGGCTGCGGTTCGAGTTTATCATCTGCGCCGAGGACCACCGGCGGAACACCTTACGAGCGGATGGTACGATGTGAAGCTTAGATGTCCGCGCCGACCAATGCAGCACCTCGAACCCTGACCGTCGCCATCACCGGCGCAAGCGGCTCCATCTTTGCCCAGCATCTGCTTGACGCGCTGGAGCGCGATGAGCGCGCCGCCACCGTCAACCTCATTCTCTCCGACAGCGGACTGCGCGTCATGGCCGAAGAGCTCCAAATCGCGGGCCGCAACGAACTCATCTCTAAGCTTCTGGGGCGAGCTTCGCAGAAAATCCACCAGCAGAGCAACTCCGACATTGGCGCCAACGTGGCCAGCGGTTCCTACCAGACCGACGCCATGATTGTCCTGCCTTGCAGCGTGGGAACGCTGGCGCGAATCGCCAACGGCATGGCGATCCAGCTCATCGAGCGCGCCGCCGACGTCTGCCTGAAGGAGCGCCGTCCGCTCATCCTCTGCGTGCGCGAGACGCCCTTCAACCTCATCCACCTGCGCAACATGACGCTGGCCGCCGAGGCCGGAGCGACCATCTTCCCGCTGATTCCCGCGTTCTACTTCCGCCCGGTCTCCACCGACGAGATCGCACGCGAGTTCGTCAACCGCGTCCTGGCGCATGTGGGCCTGCCGCAACCCGACGCGTATCAGTGGAAGGGCGAGTAAGCGTAACCCAAGAATGAGCCGCGCAGCGGCGGCGCTGAAATGAGCCCGCGCAAGCCCCGGGTCAACGGAAAATTGGGTTGGAGCCGCGTGGCGGCGAGCGGTTGCGACACAGTCTCCTCAGCTTTGGCATACACCAACTTGAATCCGCTCTAGCCGCTTCTGCTCCCCAGCTTCCACACGATCTGCCGCAACATGCCCAGTAACACCTCGGCGTCGGCGGCTTGCAGGTTGAGGCGGCGGACCAGCCGGCGCACCTTCTCCGCGGTGGGAGCGGCGGCGCTCGGCTTCACGTAGCCGCTGGCCTGCAATGCCTCAAGCAGGACTGCGGTAATGCGTTCCGCCTCGCCCGCAGTGGCGCGCTTCGGTGTTTCTGATTGCCGAGCGGCCCGGGGTTCGCGCACCAGTTCATAGAGGCACACCGCGACCGCCTGGCCCAGGTTCATCGAGATGTGTTCTTCGCGAGTGGGAATGTGCATCAGCCAGTGGCAGTGGCTGAGGTCCTGGTTGGCGAGCCCGACCTTCTCCGAGCCGAACAGAAGTGCGACGCGACCCCCGCCGCCGCGGGCGAGTTGCTTGCGGATGAGACGCGCACCGGAATCGAGCCGCCGCAGCGGGTGTTGCAATTCGCGGTGGCGCACCGCGGTTGTGCCGACGACGAGTGTGCAGTCGGCGACCGCGTCGGCCACGCTCTTGAACTCTTCCGCGCTGGCCAGCATCGCCGCTGCGCCGACGGCGGACCGCGCCTCGCGAAAGGCCAGCTCGTACGGATTCACCACGCGCAGGTGCGAGACGCCGAAGTTGCTCATGGCGCGAGCCGCCGCACCGAGGTTGAGCGGGTTGCGCGTGGCCACCAGAACGACGCGGAGATTTTCGCAGGGTTGCGGCATGGAACGACAGTCTATCGCTTCGACAATTGGGTTTCAGGAACTTGCCGAGTTCGTTAGCTGGACGAACTGGCGTGGTCTGCATCGTACACGGTCGCTCGCTCAGCCGGAGTCTCCCAGCAGCTTGCTCAGCGTCGGTTTGTGCTTTTCGGCCTTGAATTTGGGCTTCTTCTCAGCTGGCTCGGTGCGCGTCGGTGGTGGAGTCCCGATCGCCTGGCGCGCCGCCGCCTTCACCGCCGATGTGGCGTGGAACGGTTTCGGCTTGCGTCTCTTCGCGGCCATGTTCCCTCCGAACGCTTGCAGCTCAGTCGCCCAGCCCTACCGCGGCTTGGCAAAGGCAACGGAATAGAGATTTGCGTCGGTGCCGCTGGTCTGCCCCTTCCATGTGCGGCCGCCGTCGTCGGTGTGCAGGATGATGGCCTTCGACGCACCAGACTTGGGATCAACACCTCCGACCGCCCAGCCCGACTTCGGCGTGGCAAAGGCTACGGAATGCAACCATCCGCTGGTGCCGCTGGCCTGTGGCTTCCAACTACCGCCCCCGTCCTCGGTGTGCAGGATGATACAGGTCGGGGCTTTGCCTCCCACTGCCCAGCCCGATTGGTCCGTAGCAAAGGTCACGGAATATAGGGGGTAATTAGTGCCGCTGCTCCCGGGCTTCCAACTGCCGCCCCCGTCCTCGGTATGCAGGAGGTTAGTCGTACCGCCCCAGCCTACCGCCCAGCCCGATTGCGGCGTCGCAAAGGCCACTGACCTTAGCGATGTGTCTGTGCCGCTGCTCTGCGGCTTCCAACTGCCGCCACCGTCCTCGGTGTGCAGGATGGTGCCGCCATCGCCCACCGCCCAGCCCAACCGGGGCGTGACGAAGGCCACGGAATTGAGGGTTGCTCTAGTGCCGCTGCTCTGCGGCCTCCACGTAACACCCCCGTCGTCGGTGCGGAGGATGGTGCCCTGATCGCCCACCGTCCAGACCGATTGCGGCGTGAGGGCATGAGGATTGGACGTTGCGGCTTGAGGCTGCTGGTTCTGCCTCATCTCCGTCGCGGCCTTGTTGCCGCTCGTCACCTGGGGATTGGACGTCTCGACCTGGGTCTGCTGTTTCTGCGGAGTCTCCTTGGCGGGCTCGTTGCCGCTCGGCGCTTGAGGATTGGACGTTTCGGCTTGGGCCGGCTGTTTCTGCGCCATCTCCTTGGCAGCCTCGTTGCCGCTCGGCGCTTGGGGATTGGACGCTTCGGCTTGGGCCGGCTGTTTCTGAGTCCCTCCCGTTTGCTCAGTTGAGGGTGGTCGCGAAAAAGCCCAGTACAAGACCAAAGCGACAATCAGAATTCCGCACACAGGAACGGCCACTTTCGCCCAAGCCGGAAACCCAGAAGAACGAGGAGGTGATGGTGTGGCAGGTCGTATGCGCTCCTCCACACGCTCCTGTTTCAGCCGCTCCCGTTCTACAGCCTGCTTGCGCTCTTGTTCCAGCCGCGCCTGCTCCGCCGCCTGTTTTCGCCCCTCTTCCAAACGCGCTTGCTCTGCTGCACGTTTGCGCTCGTCGGCATCTGAGACGTCCGGCTGGCTCTCTTTCGGCACGCCAGCGGGTGCAGGAATGCCGTGTTCCGGTGTCTGCTCTACACCCAAAGTTCTGAGGAGTGCCTTGAGCCCGTGGGCGTAATCGGTCCTGAAGTCGATGTGCTGGACTCGACGCAGTCGAAAGGGAATCGCACATTCACGATAGAGGACCGGGATAACCGTCTTCTGGGTCTCCAGGGCAAAGGAGACTTCGTCGAGAACGTTCGTGGAGTTGACAGAAGCAGGAGACAAAATCACCAGCAGACCCGGGCAACTGGTCAACGCATCTTCGACCGCGCGGTCCCACCGTTGACCTGGATTGATATCCACCTGATCCAACCACACGTTCGCGCCAGATGCCTTCAAGTCTTCGGCCAAGCGAAGCGCGAATTCGGAGTCCTCGCGGCTGTAGCTAAAAAAAGCCGCCTTTGCTTCTGTTGCCAAGGTCAATCTCCCGGCGCCGGAACCTTACGGAAGAGACATATTAGCCGATGTGGGCGGAATTGCATCCCCATAACCTGCCTTACTTGTCTATTGATTGGAATAGAAAGGCTGCTCGCGGCGCGGATACCGGTGTCCCGCTCACAGGACGAAACTATGCGCCAGGCCGAGAGCCCCTACGCCGTCTGCAAAACGCGCGAGAGGCAATCTTCGCAGAAGCCACTGTCTTTGATGTCGATCCATTCCACCGCATGAGAGGGCGCCATGGCGCACTGATAGTCGTGGCAATGGGTCAGGCTCAAGGTGTGTCCCAGTTCGTGCACCGACTCGATGAGCAGACGATTGGCCAGCAGGTCCGCGTCCTCCGGCAAGCCATAAAATTCCTGCTGTAAACGGTGATGGGAAACCACTGCTCCCTTTCCGCCGAGCTGGGCTTCACCAAAAACGAAAGTCAAGATGGGGATGTACAGATCGAGCCCGGTAATTCCGAGCAACCGCCAGGTGTCGCTGTTGATGTAGCGCTGCATGGCGGCGAGGATTTCGGAGGAATGATACTGCTGGCGCTCGGCGTGCAGCGCGAAGGAGGGATCGAGCGCCGGGGAAAGAATCTCGCCAGGCACATGGAATTTTTCATAGAGCGCCTGCTGCAACCATTCGAGCAGCCGGGCGTCCACTTCTCCCACCGGCAGCAACTGTAATTTCTTCATAGCAAAGAGCAACTAGCAAGAAGCTTCACACTACTGTCATCCCGACCGAGGACTTCAGTCCGAGCGGAGGGACCTGCTTTTTGTGCCGTCCGCGCAGTGACCTGTGTCACGGCTCGAATGAAAACAAGACGGCGGAATGATCCTCCAAGGTTCGCCTCGAATCAGCCGCGCAGCGGCGACTCCGATTTGAGCCCGGGGTGCAAACCCGGGGTCATCGGGTTATATAAAAACCCGAGCCGCGTAGCGGCGGCACGGTTCTTGTGTCGCCGGCTGAAGCCGGCTCGGATTTTCTTGGAACGCGCACCCAGGGCTCACGCCCTGGGCTAAAACAAATACCGCCCTCCGGGCTCTTGCTACGCCTGTAAAATCTCTCATCCGCGCTGACACAGAACACCCAATGGCATGCAAATCGGGGTCGCCGCTACGCGGCTCAAACGCACTCCCGGCGCCCACCGCTGCTACCCGCTAACCGCCAGTTGCTCTTTCTCTTTCTTATTCCAGCCGTATTTCTTCAGCTTGTGATGCAACGTCACCCGGTCAATGCCGAGCGCCTCGGCGGCGTGCGTCTGATTGCCGCCGCACTCCTCCAGCATGCGCAGGATGTGCGCCTTCTCCACGTCCTCCAGGCTGCGGGCATCTCCCATTCCGGCGCCAGAGCAGTTCCGTGACTTCAGCGCAAAGTCCTGTTCGCGCAACTCCGGCTCCTGCGCCACCACCATGCCGCGTTCGACCGCGTTTTCCAGTTCGCGCACGTTGCCCGGCCAATTGTACTGTTGCAACGCGTTCATCGCTCCCGGCGAGACGCGCGTGATCTTCTTGCTCATCTCGCGCGAGAACTTGCGGGCAAAGTGGTCCACCAGCAGCGGAATGTCTTCGCGGCGCTCGCGAAGCGGCGGAATCTCGATGTGAAAAACATTCAGCCGGTAATAAAGGTCGGGGCGGAACTTGCCTTCCTCAATCAGTTGCTCGAGGTCTTTGTTGGTGGCCGCGACGATACGAAAATCGACTTTGATGGTCTGGTTGCCGCCCACGCGCGTGATCTCCCGCTCCTGCAACACGCGCAGCAGGTCGGTCTGGGTCTTCAGGCTGATGTCGCCGATCTCGTCGAGGAACACGGTGCCGCCCTCGGCAATCTCGAACTTGCCTTTCTTGCGATACTGCGCGCCGGTGAACGCGCCTTTTTCGTGACCGAAGAGCTCGCTCTCCAGTAAGGTCTCGGTGAGCGCCCCGCAGTGAATGACGACCAGGGGATGAAAGCGGCGCGGACTGCCAGCATGAATCGCGCGCGCCACCAGCTCTTTACCGGTGCCGCTCTCGCCGGTCACCAGCACGGTGGCATCGGTCGGCGCAACTGTCTCGATGGCGTCGAAGACGTGCTTCATCGCGACGCTCTGTCCGATGATGTCGGAGGGGTGCGCAATCTCGGCGACGGTCTCTTTCAGCCGTACATTTTCCTGCTGGGTGCGGCGGTGCGACATGGCCTTGGCGATCAGGTGCGCGATCTCGTCAGGATCGAGCGGCTTGTTGACGTAGTCATAGGCGCCATTCTTGAGCGCCGCAATCGCCGTCTCCACCGAGGCGTAGCCCGTCATGATGATGACCAGCATGTCGGGATAAATCTCGTGCAGCCGCCGCTGTAATTCGATGCCGTCGGTGCCGCGCATCTTGATGTCCACCAGCGCCACATCGAAGGCCGTCTCGGCCACGCGGGTGAGCGCCTCGTTGGCGCTTTCGGCGGTGCCGACTTCGTAGCCTTCCTCGGTGAACCACTTGGCCAGCGAATCGCGCACGCTGAGTTCATCATCAACAATCAGCAATTTGCCTTGCGTCATTTTCCTACCCTCACTTCAGCCGCCGCGCGGCCGCCTTCATTGCCGACCACGGGAGCCTGGCTGTCAACCGGAAGCACAATCTTGAAAGTCGTTCCCTGGCCCACCACCGAGTTCACCTCGATTTGCCCGCCATGCCGCTCCACAATGTTCTGGCTGATGGCCAGCCCGAGTCCCGATCCGCCGGACTCCTTCGTCGTGTAGAACGGCTCGAAGATATGCGCCAGATGCTCATCAGGAATTCCGATGCCGTCGTCGCGGATGACGAGTTCAATCGTGGAATCCGTGGTCACGCGGGTGCTGATCCACAGATTGCCCTCGTGCGGCATGGCGTCGATGGCGTTGATCACCATGGCCAGCACCACCTGCTCGATCTGCGACGGATCGCAATGCGCCATAGGCAAGTCGGAGCCGAGATCGAGGTTGAGCTGGATTCCTGCCATGTCCATCTTGTGCTGCACCAGGCGCACGCAGCGATCAATGACCTGGTTGAGATCGCACCACGCGAGATTCATGGGCGACACCCGCGAGAAGCTCAGCAGGTTCTTCACCAGTTCGCCGCAACGCTTGCTTTCGCTGGCAATTAGGTCGAGCGATCCCTGCATCTCTTCCTGGCGTGGCGCGCTGGCGGCGCTCTTCCCAATCCAGCGCTTCACCAGCTTGGAATAGGTGAGAATGCCGGAGAGCGGATTGTTGATTTCGTGCGCCACCACCGCCGCCATCTTGCCGATGGTTGCCATCTTCTCCACGTGCAGCATGCGCTGGTGGGCCTGCTTCAGCTCGCGCGTCTTCTCGGTCACGCGATCTTCCAGGGTGCGGGCCCAGGCCGTGATCTCCGCCTGCGCAACCTGCAGCCGGTTACTCATCTCGTTAAACGACTGCGCCAGCTCTCCGACTTCGTCTTGTGAGTGGACCGGAATCTGATAGCCGAGCTCTCCGGTTGCGATGCGCTCCGTCCCCGTCTCCAGTTCGCGCAGGGGATTGTGGACCACAATCCACACGAACAGCCCGCTCAGGAAGACGACGGCAAGCAGAGCGATCGCGGTCAAGGCAAGCATCTCGCGGCGCTCATGCCCCAGACTTTCGTCAACTTTGGCCAGCGACAGATTGGTGTCGAGCACGCCCAGGATTTGCATGCTCGCGGGATGCGCATGACAAGCCGCATTGGAGCAGGCAGGCTGGTTTTCGATGGGAGTGATTACTCCCAGTATCCGGGTGTGTTCGGCACGATAAACCCGGAAGCGGTCGGAACGGTTGAGGCGGGTGAGCGGCTGCGATTGCGCATGGCAGCCATAGCAAGCTTCGGCGCCCTTGTCCACCATGTTGCCCACTTCCGAAGGCGCGGTCGAGTAGCTGATCACGCCTTGCGGATTCAGGATGCGCACCCGCACCACGCCGGGCTGGTCCGCCATGTTCAGCATCATCTCGTACAGGCCGGTGCGGTCGTTGTGCAGCATGTAATGCGACGCGCTGCGGCGCAGGACCTCGCTCTGCTGCTCGGCGCTCACCAGCGCCGAGGCCTCCAGGTGTTTGCGATGAAGCTTAATGCTGAAGTATCCCAGCAGCCCAAAGATGATGAGCATGACCACGAAGATCGAGACCATCAGCTTGGCGCTGACACTTCGTCCCATCCGCTGGAACCAGCGCGGATGAAACACAAAAGCATCCTCGAATGGGTCTGAGGAGCCGTTCGACTTGTCAGTCTCCAGCATGTACAGGCACCGCGAATTCTTCGAAAGCCGGTTCGCGGAGTGCCGGGATGTGCGCCTTCTCCTCGGGGAAGATAGGCAGGTACTTTGCCGCCAGGCCGAAGATGGCGAACCCGAGCGCGACAAACATCGCGGTGATTACCACTTCGGTCCACTTCGGGGTATAACGGCCGCCGACGGCGTTCTCAACTCCGGTGATGGTTACGTTCAGACGATTGGTGACGAAACCGAGCAGCGTCAGCACGGCCGCCAGATAAAGTCCTTGCGCACTTTCGCGGACCTTGGGAATGAGCAGAAGGCCGAGCGGCGCAATCACCGACAGGACCATCTCCAGAACGAAGAAGCGCTGTTCGTATCCCGCTACGAACGCCAGCTTCAGGACGCCGCGATGGTACAAATCCTCGAGCTTCAGGATTCCGTAGAGCGCCAGCACCACCACCAGCACCCGTCCCAGCTCGCGCAGGATGGGCAGCTCCAGCTCACGGCCGAAATACTTGGAACTCATCGAAGATTCGAAGATGGTCATGGCCAGGCCGACCGCGATCGCCGATAGGAAGAAGAACACCGGCAGCAGCGGGCTCCACCAGAACGGGTGCAGCTTGTTCGGCATGATGAGATACAGCGTGCCCAGCGACGACTGATGCAGCGTCGAAAGCAGCACACCGAGAATCACGAACACGACCATGAGGCTGCGAACAACTTGCAGCGTTCTCTTCAGCTTGAAGTGCTCCAGCACAATGGGCGAGAACTCCAGCGCCAGCACCGTGGTATAGAACATGACGCAGTACGCGACCTCGAACATTACCGAGTGCGGGTTGCGCATGATCAGCGGATGCCAGATGTTCCACGGCAGCCCGAGGTCATACATCAGCGCGGCGCAAACCAGCAGGTAGCCCAGGAAGGCGGTAAGAATCGTGGGCCGTACGATGGAATGAAACCGCTCGATGTTGAAAATCTCGACGGCCGCGGTCAGGGTGAAACCGCCCGCCGCCAGCATCACGCCGCACATCACGTCGAAGCCTATCCACAGTCCCCAGGGGAATTGATCGCTGAGGTGGGTGGCAGCCCCGAGTCCGCGGAAGAAACGGAGATAGGTGCAATAGACGCCTGCCGCCATGATGAACAGGAAGATCGCCTTCCAGAATGTGAACCGTACCCTTGGGATCGTCATCGCCCACCGCCTTTCTGCCGCTTCTCTTCGGCTTCCGCCTCCGCCACGTCTTCGCGGCGATGCGTGATCCAGTAAATGCCGCCTAACATGGTGCCGAACAGCGGCACGAAGTCAGGAATGCGCGACAGCACCTGGTAGGTGTACATGGGCAACGCGCGCTCGGTCAGGTCGGTGCGGTAGCCGAACTGGTTGAACGGGATGGAAGACAGCAGCATGACCGACGTCCCGCCCACTTCGGTCTCGCCGAAGATATGCGGCAGGTAGTTGCCGGGATTGTCGTGCATGCGCTTCTTGGCTTCTTCCAGCAGCTCGTCGCGATCGCCGAACTTGGTTGCGCCGGTGGGGCAGATCTCGGCGCAAGCTGTTGGTTTTCCAGCAATTACGCGCTTGCTGCACATGATGCACTTGCGCACGCCGGGGACCGCCTTGTCCCATTCGTACTTGGGCACGCTGAAAACACATGCGGCCATGCAGTAGCGGCAGCCCATGCAGCGGCTCTTGTCGTAGGTCACCGGGCCGAGGGCGGTCTTCTTCATCGCGCCCACCGGGCAGACCGAGGCGCAGGCCGGGTCGTCACAGTTCATGCACAGACGGCGCATGAACTTGTCGTCCTTGACCAGGACGGTAGTGTATTTGTGCGCCGATGTGACTTCCTGGGCTGCAATCTTGTCGTCGTAGGGCAGGCCGTTTTCGGTGGCGCAGGCCTGCTCACACTGCTTGCAGCCGATGCACATCGTCGCATCGTAGAGGATTCCCTTGCTCATTAGATTTGTCTCCAGTCGCCCTGGCGGCCCGGTCGGACCTCGGCAGGTGGAATCGGCGCCGGGTGACAGCGCCGTCGGGCGACAGCGGAATGCGGGGGAGGGTTGCCGCTCCAGACCAGCCCAGGCTACAGGCGGTCTGGAGAGGACCACTACGCAAACTACTTCAACGTCTTCACGTATGCAGCCAGCTTGGCGGCATCGGACGCGCTGACGCCCTTGTTGGCGAAAGCGTGCGTAGCCTTCTTCTGCGGTCCGCCGTTTTCGATAAAGTCAACGATTTCGGCGTCCGACATTTTCTGCACTGCGGGAGACGAGAACGCCTGGGCTCCCATCTTCTGGCCAGCGGCGGTGCCTTTTCCATCAGCTCCGTGACAGCCAGCGCACTTCGCTTTGTAAATATCCTCCTGGGCCCACGATAGGCTCGGGAGCACCAGGAACAGGGCGACGGCGATCAGCAGCACGGCGAGGATAACTTTCTTCATGATTGCTCCTATAAATGATTATGAAAACTGGGCTTTGCGCTCGGAAGCGGTTACTGCGAGGTGGCGCTGCTTCCGGCTCGACCCGCACCCATGAGACTTCCATGAGTACGATTTTAGTGTGGTGCATAGACTTAGGCCGCGCTGTGACGGAGGTCACCGAGCACCGTGATGGGTTTCGCAACAGTTTCGAACGAGCGTTCGAGGGACGATGTGGCAGTTTGCTACGGCAGAGTCAGGAAGATGGATTTCGCAACGGTTCGGACGAGCGTTTCGAAAGAGACTGTGGCAGTTTGCTACAGCGGGCATCAGCAGAGCGGGCGTACCCTCCCACTTGTCATTCTGAGCGGAGCGCGGTCGCGAAGCGAGCGCGCGCAGTCGAAGAACCCCTATGGTTGCGCCGAACTTCATGGATCCAATAGGGGTCCTTCGACTCACCCCGCGCAACACCGGCGCGGGTTCGGTCAGGATGACAGAAGGTTGGTTGGGCTGCCCCTGCCTTATCCCAGGATTGCGTGGGTGATCCCGCGCCACCAGGGAGGATTGATCCGCCACGTGTATATCGCAAGGCTTTGGCCCACGATCAACGCCGGCAGCGCATAGAGATACACCTTGTGGACGCGCCGATCTACGACCAGATCGCGCACCACGCCGAGTACGATGAGAAGGTCCAGGCCAGGAAAGAAGAGGTTATTGTCAAACATCTATAACAACGAGGCGGTGTCAAGGGTAAACGTGACCATCCGCACCTCTGGTTTTTGAGGAGCGCCATTTCGCTCTAGTTGAGATTGACAACTCTGCATAAAACCAAGACTCGCGCTCTTCCTGAATCACTGGTGGCAGCTTTGGCTCCACCAACCATCGATTCGGTCTGCAACCCGGATCATGATTCTTATCTTCGAACTCCCAGACTTTTCCGGGAGGCAGGGCGCCCAATCAAACCAACGGTCTCATAACGCGACCACTGTTCGACTCGGGCTACCCTGCGTGCGAGCAGCGGAGTAGGGCTGTTGGGTTTTCCATATCCAGTACAGCCGCACCGCCAATTTGCGCGCCACCATGACCTTGGCGACTCCAGAATGCTTTCTGTGCTTGAGCCGCTGATAAGCACGCTTCAACTCCGGAACACAGCGGGCTGCGTTGTGTCCCGCTTCCACCAACAAACTGCGTACCATGGCATTGCCTTGCTTGCTGATCCTGCCCAGCTGCTGCCGACCTCCGCTGGAATGCTCCGTGGGATTGAGCCCCAGGTAGCTGACCACCTTGCGGCTGCAGGCAAAGCGCTCGATCTCCCCCAGCGTCACCGCCAGGGCCAGGCTGGTGATCGGACCCACTCCCGGATGCGTCTGCAACAACTGTGCGACCGGATTTTTCTCCGCCTCCTGCTGGGCCGCAATATCCAGCTCCGCGATACGGCGATTCAGATCGTCCAGCAATTGCAGCGAATCCTGGCGTCGCCGCGCCGTCCAGCTCACCTATCGCGAGAGCCTGCGTGATATCGAGTCCTGCCTACGCGCTCTACAAAGCAAGCTGTATCACATGGGGTTCCGCAGCAAAGTGTCGCGCTCGACTTTGGCCGACGCGAACGAATCGCACGACTGGCGTTCTTTGCCGATTTCGCGCAGGGTTTGATTGCGACCGTTGGTTTTATGCAACTCAAGCTTACTCGGCACTCGTTAGGAGCCGTCGTTGTTATGAAATCAAACCCGGAAAGCGGGCAATGGCCGCGTCCATGAGCCCGCAGGTCGCGACGAACACCAGTCGACGATGGAATTCGGGCCTTTTCCTCCAATAGATGGCAAGCGCGATGATCACGCCAAAGGCGATCATGTCGTAGAACGGGACCGCCAGAAAAGCATCTGCGTCGCTCTGATGGAGTTGAACGGTGTCAAATCGGGCCATGATGATGGCTATGCCAATGCCCAGCGGAACCATCACCGTGGCCAGCCCGGCACCAAACCAGCCGAAGAAGCGATGCCAGCTCACTTTGTGTAGGCGAACCAACGTGGACTGAGCGATGAAGAAGGCCACCCACGATGCGAATGCGGCGCCGTGAATCCAGAGAAGGAGGGGCCTCGGCGGGGCGGCGTGGAAGAGACTGTTGTTGATTGTACGGCTGAAGCCCGACACCAAAATCGCGGCCATCAGCAGCGACATGGAGAAATAGAAATATCGGTTCAGAAACCCTTTGATCTGGGTCATCTTAACTAGTCGCTAGTTAGGAATCACGGCTTAATCGCCGCCGCTGGTCGGCGCGAACTCGGGCGCTCTCGTGGCCCTGCGCTGGGTGCGGGCCGGATGGAAGAGGTGCAGTACTCCGCAGATGGCCCAGTAGCCCATCGCGATACCGAAAACAAATGCTGCAACGATTGTGAACAGCAGCAGAAACGATAGCATAAATGCGGTCATGAGTTCTTTTCTACTTCGCTTGTCATCCTGAGCGGAGTGAGGTCGTCCGCCGCGGCGACCTCGTCGCTCAGGATGACAGGCGAAAATTCTTACGCCCAAACCGACCCGCCATTCAACTTTACCTCGCATTGACGGCTGCGGATGTTGGCAACTAAGATACGTGAGTAGAATTGCGCGTTCCCTCTCGCGGAGTTTCTAGAGCAGCCCACCACGCCGAGATTGCGGGTCGGGGGCCGTTCTCGGGGAAATCCTTCAGCTATAGGGCTCCTTCGACGCGCCCGCGCAAGAACGGCGCGGGCTTGCTCAGGATGGCAGCGTAAAAGGGAATCGCGTCCGAACTATCCATGGGTCTCACCAGCATCAGCGTGCGCGGGGCGCGCCAGCACAACCTGAAGAACATTAGCGTCGAGATTCCGCGCAACACGCTAACCGTCATCACCGGCCTTAGCGGCTCCGGCAAGTCGTCGCTGGCCTTCGACACCATTTACGCCGAAGGGCAGCGCCGCTACGTCGAGACGCTCTCCGCCTATGCCCGCCAGTTCCTCGACCAGATGGAGCGGCCCGATGTGGACAGCATCGACGGGCTGAGCCCGTCCATCGCCATCGAGCAGAAGACCACAAGCCGCAGCCCGAGATCCACCGTCGGCACCATTACCGAAATTTACGACTATTTGCGCCTGCTGTACTCGTCGGTTGGCGTTCCCCATTGTCCTAATTGCGGGCGCGCCATCTCGCGCCAGTCGGCCGACCAGATCGTGCAGCAGGTGATGGAGCTGAAGCCGGAAGAGCGGGTGATGGTGATGGCGCCCATCGTGCGCGGGCGCAAAGGCGAGTTCAAGAAGGAGATCGACAAGCTGGCGCAGCAGGGTTTTACCCGCGCCCGCATTGATGGCGAGTTGCGCAACATTGCCGACGAGGAAATCAAGCTCGACAAGCGCAAGAACCACACCATCGAACTGGTGGTGGACCGCCTGCTGGTGAAGCCGGGAATCGAGGGCCGCCTGGCCAGCGCGGTCGAGTTGGCAATGAAGATGTCGAACGGACTGGTGCAAGCGGCCGTGGTTGGCGGCGAGGAGCGGCTGTACTCCTCCAAGCTCGCCTGCCCGGAGTGCGGCATCAACGTCCCCGTGCTGGAGCCGCGCTCGTTCTCCTTCAACAGCATGTACGGGGCGTGTCCGGAGTGCAACGGGCTGGGCAGCAAGTTCGACTTCGATCCCGCGAAGGTAATCACGGACTGGTCGAAACCCTTGCTGGACGGAGCTTTGGGGCCGGGTTCGGCGTCGCAGAACCTCATCCACATCCTGCAAATCGCGGCCGAGGCCTACGGCTTCAGATTGGCTACGCCGTTCGAGCAACTGCCCCGCAAGACACAGGACCTGATTCTCTATGGCCCGGAGAAGAGCGAGAAGAAGCGTGGCGGCTTCCTCGGAGTATTTGCGTATCTCCGGCGTTCCATGGAAGACAGCAGTTCCGAGGCTTATCGCGATTGGCTGCTCGACCACATGTCGGCGACCACCTGTCCCTTGTGCCATGGCAAGCGCCTGCGTCCGGAGAGCCTGGCGGTGCGAGTGAATGACATGTCCATCGCCGACTTCACCTCATTGCCAGTATCGCGCGCGGTCGAGGCCGTGGCCCGCATCAGGCTTTCGGAGAGCGAGGAACTTATCGCCGGCCGGATTCGCAAAGAAATCGCCGAGCGGCTCGGGTTCCTCAATGCCGTTGGGCTGGGTTACATCTCGCTCGACCGCTCAGCCATGACGCTCAGTGGAGGCGAAGGCCAGCGCATACGTCTGGCAACACAAATAGGCTCCAAACTGCGCGGCGTATTGTATGTTCTCGACGAGCCATCGATCGGCTTACACCACCGCGACAATAACCGCTTACTCGAAGCCCTCGAGTCGCTGCGCGATCTGGGTAATACCGTGCTGGTGGTCGAGCACGACGAAGACACGATTCGTCGCGCGGACTATGTGATTGACCTTGGCCCGGGCGCAGGCCGTCACGGCGGCGAAGTCGTTGCCAGCGGCACGCCGCAGCAAATTGAAGCTGAACCGCGGTCGCTGACTGGACAGTACATCTCTGGCGAGAAGCAGATTACCTACCGTTACGCGCGGCGACAGCCCAACGGCAAGGCGATCACACTTCTGGGCGCGCGCGAGAACAATCTGAAGAGTCTGGATGTCAGTTTTCCGCTGGGCGTAATGACGCTGGTGACTGGCGTATCAGGCTCGGGCAAATCCACGCTGGTCAACGACATTCTTTATCGCGCTCTGGCCAAGGGACTCTACGGCTCGCGCGAGGAGCCGGGCGCGCACAAGGCTATCACGGGGACAGAGTTCATCGACAAGGTCATTCAGATTGACCAGTCTCCGATTGGACGCACACCTCGTTCTAATCCCGCAACCTACACCGGCGTGTTTACCCAGATTCGCGATCTCTACGCCATGCTGCCGGAATCGCGCGAACGCGGCTATAGGGCGGGGCGCTTCTCCTTCAACGTTGCCGGCGGACGCTGCGAGGCCTGCCAGGGCGAAGGCCAGCGGCGTATCGAGATGAACTTCCTCCCCGACGTCTATGTCCTGTGCGAGGTCTGCGGCGGCAAGCGCTACAATCACGAGACGCTGGCGGTAAAGTACAAGGGGTACTCCATTGCTGACCTGCTGGAATCGCCGGTGGCGGATGCGCTGCCCATCCTGGAGAACTTTCCCCAGATCAAGCAGAAGCTACAGACGCTGGTGGACGTTGGCTTGGGGTACATCCATCTGGGGCAGTCGGCGGTAACGCTATCAGGGGGAGAAGCGCAGCGTATCAAGCTGGCGCGCGAGCTGAGCAAGCGGCAAACCGGGAAAACGCTTTACCTTCTGGATGAGCCGACGACAGGCCTTCACTTCGATGATGTCAGCAAGCTGCTGGAGGTACTGCACCGGCTGACGGACCTGGGCAACAGCATCATCATTATTGAGCACAACATGGATGTTATCCGTAATGCTGATTGGATCATCGATCTTGGGCCAGAGGGTGGGGAAGAAGGTGGCCGTGTTGTTGCTATAGGCACGCCCGAACAGGTCGCGCGGGTAAGGAAGTCCTATACTGGCCAGACGTTGGCGAAGCTGCTGCCCCGCGCGTCCAATGGCAAGAGCAATGGAGAAGAGTTGGTGGTGGCCCAGGGCGAAGGGGAACCGTAGGGCTTGGTGCGGAGTAACGCCCCAGCCGGATTATTCATAAGCGTAAGTAGTTAGCAGTTGTCATCCTGAGCGACGAGGTCGCCGTTGGCGACCGAGAAGTCGAAGCAACCCTATGGCGGTCTAACGCAAGCCCCGTAAGGGCGACTCAGTCTAGCCCAGCACGGAGGCCGAAGGCGGAGTGCTGGGAAAGATGGGGAATCGATCCGAGCCCCGTAGGGGCGGCACAGTTCAAGCAAGTGGGAAGGACATTAAATATAGAGCACAAAAGGCCCTTAGCCATACTAGCTCAGTCCTAATTACTGCCTGGAAGTTGCTATTGAGTGGGAAGATGATGTTGTCATAGGTAAGGAGTTATTGTGGATCCGAGGGGGCACTAGGAGGGCCAAACTGGGTCGAACTCAAAACTTAGGTGGCGAAAAGTTAAACCACCATTTTGCTATCCACGATTCTCCGTAAAGTTCCCCTAGAACGCGCTAGGAAGCACCAGGATCGACGCGAAGGCCTCGGGTGACACCCTCAGGGCTGTCCAGCGAGTTCGAGGGGCTAGAATCGCTCGCAAAGGGCCCTAGCGTTGGTTTCCCGATTTGGGAAATTGGAGGGGTTTTTGTGTCCGTTCAGCAACCAGGTCGCTGATCTGAAGGCCGCTCTCGTCGGAGATGATAAGGCGTATTGCACTTATTATTAGTAGATAAGTGCGGCTCGCTCATAAGATCTTTACGGGTCGTATCAGGGCGTGACTTTAGTCGTGCCGAACAAGGCTAAGAACAAGGTCGGGGCTTTAGCCCCGGCACTGGTAAAAGCAGTTCCATCAGAGGCTAAAGCCCCATCTCATGGTTACGGCTGCGGCACGGCTTAAAGCCGTGCCCTGATACAAGGCGATTTAAGAGATAGCTTCTCGACAATCATGCCTCTACTTTCTAATCCGACGCCGGAGCCGGGCGACAACCTGCCTGAGCCTTCTCCGATGTCAGCAGATCTTGCCGTTCAACCGGAGATGGTCCAGATATCGCCGATGGAGCCGGTGATGACTGCTCCTTTGCCACGGCGATTCCCTCCCTGGTCGGCCTGGGATGTGTTAGCGGTACTGTCCTTTACCGTCTTCGCGGTATTTCTGTTCAGCATCATCGCCTTGGCTATTGCCCGCAGGATTCCCGGATACCAGCGCTTACCCCTCGCCGATCTCGCCACCAATGCCCGCATCGTAGTGGGAGCACAGGCAGCGGCTTACCCAATCGTTCTCATATTCATCTTCATACTGGTACGCAGCAAGACGCACCAGCGCTTCCGTGACGCCATCCACTGGAACTGGCCGGGCATTTCCGGGTTTGGGTTCTTCGTTGGCGGTACCATTCTCGCTGTAGTGGTTGAAGGCTTGTCCAGCTATCTGCCCATTCCCAAGTCGCTGCCCATGGACAAGTACTTCCACGACGCGGCCAGCGCCTACCTCCTGGCTGCCTTCGGCATGTCGCTGGCGCCGCTGCTGGAAGAACTATTCTTCCGGGGAATGCTGTATCCATTGCTGAGGCGTACCTTCAGGCTGAGCATCGCGGTGCTGCTGACGGCGGCGGCATTCGCCGCCATCCACGGAGCGCAACTTGGTTATGCCTGGGCGCCGGTCCTCAGCATCTTCGTCGTCGGCGTGGCCTTCACCGTGACTCGCGTGCGCACGAACTCAGTTGCGGCTTCCTTCCTGATGCATTGCGGATACAACTCTGCCCTGTTCACGGCGTTGTGGATTGCCAGCGATCATTTCCATCACCTGGAGAAGGTCGCGGGGTGAAGATGGTATGGTTGAGCTGATGGCGAACGCGCGCGCACAACTGTTGTCGATGCTGGCGGAGAAGTCGTTTCGCCTGGGCGAATTCAAGCTCTCCAGCGGCGGCACCAGCGACTACTACGTTGACTGCCGTCTGACGACGCTGGATGCCTCCGGCGCGCTGCTAACCGGACAAGCGATGCTGGAGGAGATCCGCGAACGCGGCTGGCATGTGGACGCCATCGGCGGATTGACCATGGGCGCCGACCCCATCGTGGTTGCGACTTCGGTGATCAGCGCCCAGCAGGGCAAACCGATGCCCGGCTTTCTGGTGCGCAAAGCGGAAAAGACGCACGGCACCGGCCAGCGCATCGAGGGCTTCCGTCAGAAACCCGCGCGCGTCGTAATTGTGGACGACGTCTGCACCACCGGCGCTTCGACCATTCAGGCGATCGAGGCGGCGCGCGAGTTTGGATTCGAGGTCACCGGCGTGCTGTGCCTGGTGGAGCGGCAGGAGGCGGGCGGACGCGCCAATGTGGAAAAGGCCGCCGCGCCTGCGCCGTTCATCGCGCTGTTTACCGCGAACGATGTCCGCGCGGAACACGTGAAGCGTGCAGTAGCTGGATCTTCGCGGTGAGCGCGAAGTGCATGGGCCATAGAAGCGAATGCTCAACCGCGGATTTCCGCAGATTCTCGCGGATTGGTTCGCATGAAACCGGCTTGTTTGCGAGGCCACTGGAACTCATCTCATAACAATTCCGGGTTGTATCAGGGCATGACTTTAGTCGTGCCGAATGGGGCGCGGAAAAGGTCGGGCTTTAGCCCCTGCGCCTGCGCAACGCGCTCTATCAGGGCTAAAGCCCAAGGTTTTTGTTGACCCAATTGCGGCACGGCTGAAGCCATGCCCTGATACAAAACGGTTTGCGAGACAAGTCGTAGCAAAGTACGAATCGAGCTTCTCAGAAAATGGATAACCCGCGTTCATCCGCGTAATCCGCGGTTGCTTGGTTTTAGGAAAAGATGATCAAAACCCTGGAATGGACCGACGACGGCGTGCGCTTCATCGATCAGACGAAGCTGCCGACCGAAGAAACTTACGTCACCTGCACGACCTACGAAGAGGTTGCCGACGCGATCCGCACCATGATCGTGCGCGGCGCGCCCGCCATCGGCGTGGCGGCTGCGATGGGAGTCGCCCTCGGGGTTCGTGACTCGCAGGCGGCGGACATCTCCGCGCTGAAGCGCGATTTCGACCGCATCTGCGACGTGCTGGCGGCCACGCGGGCGACGGCCGTCAACCTCTTCTGGGCCATCCGCCGCATGAAGGACAACTTCGAACAACTCAGCTCGCAACCCATCGCGAAGATCAAGCAGGAACTCGTCACCGAAGCGCGGCGCATGCTGGTGGAAGATATCGCCGCCAACCAGGCGATGGGAAAACACGGCGCGGTGCTGCTGCCCGCGACGGGTGGAGTCTTGACGCACTGCAACGCCGGCGCGCTGGCGACTTGCGGCTACGGCACCGCCCTTGGCGTCATCCGCGCGGCGGTGGAATCGGGAAAGAAACTGCACGTGTTCGCCGACGAGACCCGCCCGTTTCTCCAGGGTTCACGTCTGACAGCGTGGGAGTTGATGAAAGACGACATTCCCACCACGCTCATCGCCGATAACATGGCCGGCGCGATGATGCGTCAGGGGAAGATCGACGCGGTGATCGTGGGCGCCGACCGCATCGCGGCCAATGGCGACGTGGCCAACAAGATCGGCACCTACACCGTCGCGGTGCTGGCGAAGGAGCACGGCATCCCGTTCTACGTTGCCGCTCCCTTCTCCACGGTTGACCTCGCAACTCCCGACGGCAGCCAGATCCCCATCGAACAGCGCGCTTCCCGGGAGGTGACGCACCTTGCCGGCAAGCAGATCGCGCCGGATGGGGTGCAGGTGGAGAATCCCGCATTCGATGTGACGCCGCATGGCTACGTGACGGCGATCATCACCGAAAGAGGTATTGCGCGCGCGCCGTATATGAAGTCGCTGCGCGAGTTAGCGGAAGCTAAGGTTGCGATCTAAGGGCGCACTCTATAGTTGTACCCGCGAGCGGGCGAGTGGGCTTCGGGTGGAGCACGCTTCAGCGGTGCATTACAGCGGAAGGATTGGAATTTGGCAAAGTGACCCACCCAAGGCTTAGCCGATGGAGTGGGGCTTTTCATTTGGCTCAGTACGGTCCGGTTACGGCGTGAACTCCCAGACAGTGCCGACGCCGTCACTTCCGCAAAGCTCTGTAAGGCCGTAGATATTGCCGGCCGCGTCCAGCAGAGGCGCGCCCTGCGGCCAGCATCCGTCGGTTTGTCCCGGCGCGGTGCCGAAGTCGTAAAGCTCGGTGTAGGTCCAGCCGCCGTTTCCAGGCGAAAGCTCGAATAAAAAGCCATCGTTGGCCGCGCCACCCAAGTTGCTAATGCCGTAAAGGTTGCCGGCGGCATCCATGGTCAGAGCATAGGGACCATAGTCCTCCACCGTAGCGGTCGAAAAGGCATGGATCACGCTGAAGGTCCAACCGCCATTCGAGGGCGACATCTCCCATACCGTGCCGCCATTGTTGTCGGGGCCGTTCCCTTCGGTCAGGCCATAGAGGTTCCCGGCTTTGTCCCGGATGAGCGGGCCGGAGTCCCCGCCGTCGATGCCCTGCTGGAAGACATGCAAGGTGGTCTTCGTCCAACCCGATTGGGAGGGGCTCAGTTCGTAAATCAAACCGCATCCATCGCCGTATCCACAGCCCGTGTTGCCACCGAGCGCGGTCACGCCGTACAGGTTGCCGGCATCGTCAAACGTAACACCGTGCGGGCGGTAGCCATCGCTGCCGCCGGCGAAACCGTAGAGCACGCTTTCCGTCCAGCCGCTGCCCGAAGCTTTCAATTCATAGACCGTGCCCGAGCTGGAGGGGTCGCCATAATCGGTGGCGCCATAGATATTTCCCGCCTGGTCGAAAACCAGCGGGGCTTGCCGCGCAGGATTTGCGCCGTCCAGGGGATCCAGGTTCCCGGTGAAATCGTAAAGAACGTTGTACGACCAGGGGGCGAGCACTGAGACCGGGGCTGTGGGAGCAGGAGTAGCGTTGAAAACGTTGCCGGCGCCATAAATTCCGAGATCGTTTCCTCCGAAAAAGTTGATGCCGTACAGGCTGCCGTTGGGGCCGATGGCCAATCCGCCGGGGTAGTTGGGAAGATAGTCCTGAAGACTACCTGGAAAGATATAGAGAGGATTCAGGACCCAGCCCGACCCACTTTTCTTGACCTTAAATAATACGCCGCAACCAGGAGGTGTTCCTCCCCCGCCAAAAGCCGCGTTGTTGCAACTCCAATCGCCTCCGTACATGGTGCTGCCGTAGAGGTTTCCCGCCCGATCCATGGTCATACCGGCGCCCGGATGCGCGCCATCGTTGTGGCCGGTGAACGGGTGCAATACGGTCAAGGTTTGGGCACCGAGTTGGGTGGTGAGAACGGTCATCAGAAGCGCCACGGCACAGGCCGCAATGGCCCGCCCTAGCTCGCTTCCGGGTGACGATTCACGATCATGCTGTCGGCTTGTCATAGCGATGCTCCTCGACAAAGTGGGCTGATAACGGGTGGCTGTTTTACGGCGTGATCTCCCAAACCGTGCCGCCATATTGACCATACTTTCCGCAAGAGAACGCGGTGCCGTACAGATTGCCGCTGCTGTCCATGGCCAACCCATCCCAGGGATAACAGCCATCATCGCCGCCGGTGAAATCGTGAAGGTCGGTATAGATCCAGCCGTTGGCAGAGGGGGCCAGCTTGAAAACGAGCCCCTGGCCAGCGTTGCCGCCCCAGGTACTGGTGCCGTAGAGGTTACCTTGCGCATCCATCAGCAGGTTGGCGGTGCCTATAACTCCATCCTGTGGGATGGCCCCGGGGAAACCCTGAAGCGTGTTCAGTGTCCAACGGCCATTGGATGGTGACAACTCGTAAACCGTGCCGCCATTGCCGGCAGGGCCCTCGAAGGCGGTTGTGCCGTACAGGTTGCCCTGACTGTCGAAGGTCAGCCCAGAGTACGTATCTATGCCGTTCTGGCAACAGCTAAATTGGTATATGAGCTGGGCGTCACCTGAATTTGTCACTTCAAAAACCTGCCCTGGCCAGGAAAGCGTGGTGCCAAAGAGATTGCCGTTTTTGTCGAGGACAACACCGTTGCCCGGATTCGCAACGCCGCTGCCGAAGAAGTCGGTAACCACGGTGAACGTCCAGGAACCCTGGTCGGGCGTGAGCTTGTAAACGACGCCGACGCCTGCGCCTCCTTCGACTGTGGTGCCGTAGATATTGCCGGCCGAGTCGAAGGTAATGGTGGTTGGAAAATTCCCGTCTGCGCCGCCGTCGAATTTATGAAGGACCGTGGCTTCCCACGGACAATCGACAGCGTGGCAAAAGGCAGCCGGCGGGCGCAGGTTGAAAACCATGCCCGCATTCTGGGCACCCCCCTCCGCGTCGGTGAGGTAGAGGCTACCGTCTGCGCCAATCAGCGGCCTGGCCGACATCAAAAAGCCGTGGGTATAGAGCTCGGAATAGATCCAACCCGAACCCCGGCGAGTCAATTTGTAGACCACTCCGGCGGTTGCGCCATAGAGATTTCCTTGCGCATCCATCGTCACCCCCGAGAGCAAGTACCCTTGGAGGTCAAAGGCCTGCAGGACGGTGAAGGTCTGGGCCTGAAGCTGGGTTGCGACGACGAGCATCAACAGCGCGAGCACAAACGTCGCAATCTTCGACCGTGGGCCGACTCCGCCGATCCATCTCCGATGCCGCTGTGAAAGGGTCATAACAACTCTCCTCTGCGAACAAACAATTCCGGCCCGACCGCGTCTTCTCTGCCGGAATCCCCTTTCCGAAAATGGCACTATAGTACACCCGTTTCGCCCGTTCACGACACGGTGAAACGTATGGACTGGCTGGTCTGCGTTTGATTCTCTACGCGGTCAGGAATTACTGTTGCGGCTGGCGGTTGGCGGGGTTCAACTGCTCCTGCATTTGCTGCTGCTGTTGCTGCATCTGCTGTAACTCCTGCAGCAACTGTTCTGGACTCTTGATGGCGGTTGGCTGGGAGTTGTCCCCGCTGTTGTCGGGCGGCGGCTGCGGCTGCACCTGCTGCTGCATCTGCTGCTGGTTGAACGCGTCGGGCAGGCGGCCCGGCATGTTTGGCCTGCGATGTATTGGAGGAGTCGATGGCTGCGGTTGGGGTTGCGGCTCGGGCTCGACGACCTCCTCGTCCTGAGGTTCCTCCGGCGGCGGCGCTGCGTTGTTCTGCGCCGTATTCACAGCCGACGCCGGCTTTTGTGTGGTGAGGATCACCTTCTGCACAGCTCCCGGATTGCCGGTCACGCCCAGGATGATGTAATTGAACTTGGAGCCGTTCAGCAGGGCATTCAGCACATCTCGCGGCAAGCCCGGGCCCAACTGTCCCACCACCCGCTCGCTCGTCGCACCCGACGGCATCTCGATGGATGCGCCCGTCTGCGACTGCACCGAACGCAAGACCTGAGATAACGTCGCATTCTGCGCCACAATGGTGAGCTGCCCGTTGTTGTAAGTGACCTGCGGCGCCGTGGGAGGCGTCTGCTCCAGCGTGGGAGGTGGCGGAGGCGCTTGGGGCGGAGGCGGGTCGGGCGCCGCCTTCTTGCGGTGCGGATGCGCCTTTTGCTGTGCCACGGCCTTTGCCGGGACGGAGGGGTTCGGCGGCGCGCTTTGCGCTGCCGATTCGCGTGCCGGCAGGTATAGCCCTGCTATCAGCAACAATGCCAATCCCAATTTTTGCCAGCGGCGTACCATAAGAGTTGGACGTGCCAAGCGCCGGGATGGTTTTCGAAACATGCCTGTGCTCATTCTAACCCCACAATGGTCGCTCGGTTGCTAATAAGCGCGGGTCCGCTGGAAATCAGGACCGCGCCGTCTCTAACGACATGATTCGAATTTCATCCGCATATCGCTCGATGTACAGATTGCTGGTTTGGATCGGCTGCGTGTCTTTTCTGGCCGCGGCTTCCGCTGCCCAGGCGCAGATTTGTTTTAACGGCCCTGATCTTGATGCTCCGACCAAGAATGCCATCGAGAGCGCGGCGCGCAAATATCTCGATATGTCGGTGCACGGCGATGTTGCCGGGCTGAAGGCCAATGCCATTCCGGCGATCACCGGCGATTTCGGCAGCATCGAGCACGCCGTGGTCACGAACAAGGAGTTTCTTGCGGGAGGCCAGCCGACGATCACGGGGACCTACTTGCTGGATGCCTCGCAAGCCAAGGCGCCTCTACCGCGGGCCGATTTTTATTGCGGCATCTACAATTCGCAGGACCGCATCGGCTTCTTCATTCCGAATCTGCCGCCGGGACGATATGCGATCGTCTTTCAGAAGATCGACGGAAAGGACCCGATCACGCTCACGCTGATCCTGGAGGAGGTGGCAGGCGCGTGGAAGCTGGCCGGATATTATCCCCGGCTGGACTCCATCGGCGGCCACGATGGCCAGTGGTATCTCGCCAAGGCGCGCGAGTACAAGGCCAAAGGGCAGGCGCATAACGCCTGGTTCTACTATCTGACAGCGTGGGACTTGATAGCGCCGGTGAACTTCATGAGCACGCCGCAGCTCGACAAGGTTGCCGACGAAATGCAGGCCGCCCGCCCCGGCGACTTACCCAGCACCGCGGCTCCAATGAGCCTCTCCGCGAATGACAGAGTGTTCAAGGTCACTGAGATAACGCCGGTGCCGATCGAGAACAACCTCGACCTGAGCATTCTTCATGTAACTCCTGACGCGGCGACTCCTGGCCTGGCGAACCAGGACAATATGGCCGTGATCAAGGCGCTGGTGGCGAAATATCCCGAAGTGCGCGACGCGTTCTTTGCGGTCGTCGCCCGCGCGGATGACGGCAGCGGCCACGAGTACGGGTCGGTGCTGCCGATGAAGGACATCAAGTAGCAGTAGACTACCCGGCGTCGCCGGCTTCCGCCTTCTTGACCTCCGCCGATGCGCTAGCGGGACGCTCGATTTTGCACTCGGTCGGCTTCTTGTCGAAGCGCAGCCCTTGAAAGACCGGCGCTCGCATCTTCATCCCTCCGCTCTGGCCTTCGTGTGTCCACTCGGAGAACTTGATTTCGGCAACCAGCTCGGGCTTCACGAAGTGGACCGGCCGGGTGCTTTCCACCTTGCCGAAGAACGGGCTGCGCTTGGTCTCCAGTGCGTGCAGCCGTTTCCACAGGGCGGCGTGCGATTCCTCGGTGAAACCGCTGCCGGCGTGGCCGATGTGAATCAGCCTGCCCTCGTCGTCGTAAAGTCCCAGCACGATGGACCCAAAGTTTTCGCGCGAGCCGCGCGGGTCGGTGTAGCCCCCGATCACGCACTCCTGCCGCCTGACGATCTTGATCTTCAGCCACTCACGGCTGCGCTTCTGCACATACAAACTGCTGCGGCGCTTGGCGACGATGCCCTCCAGTTCGCGCTCTGCCGCAGCTTTCAGCAGCGCTTTGCCGTTTCCGACGTAATGGTCCGAGTAGCGGACGAGGTCGCTCTGCGTCAGGATGGAGGCGAGTAGCTCCTTACGTTGCTCCAGTTCCGCCTGCATCAGGTTGTAGCCGTCGAGGTAGAGGAGATCGAAGACGTAATACACGACGGGAATATCGTCGCGCGTGCGCTGAATGCGGTGGCCACCGGCGCCGATTCCCGTGCGCTGCTGCATCAGGCCGAACGACGGCCGGCCCTGCTCGTCGAGCGCGACGATCTCGCCGTCGAGAATTACAGAGCGCGCTTTGATGGAATCTCCGATGGAACGTAGTTCCGGATAGGCTGCGGTCAGATCGTTCTGATTGCGTGAGGCCAGGCGCACCGCGCCGCCGTCGAGAAATGCGATTGCGCGATAACCATCAAACTTGATCTCGCAGAGCCACTGCTGGTCGTCGAAGGCGCCATCCACCAGCGTGGCCAGCATGGGACGGATGATGCGGGGCATCGGCGCTTTGTGGCCGATTTGCGCCGCTGGGGAATCTACGCCTCTAGCCGGCGTTTCCCTGCGCGCGGAGTTTTTTTTTACCGCGCTCGCGGGAGAGCGAGGAGCGGGTGCCCCACCCAAGCCTCTCTTGCTTGGGTGGGATTCGGCCGCTTCTTTTTCTTGGGTGGGAGGCTTACTGGTCGCAGATTTCTTCGCCGCTTTGGCTTTCTTTGCATCGGCTTTGGCAATCGAGTCGGCCAGCCAGTCGTTTTTCTTCGAGCCGCCGGCCGCGAAAACCTTGCGGCTGCTCTTCCACTCCGCGGAGCCTGCATCGCTGGCGATCTCGTCCATGGAGCGCTTCGTCAGCACGGAATAATCGTACTGGTCGATGTCGTAGCCTTCCTGCACGTAGGCGTCGCGATGCTTGATGAGCAGCCACTCCGTGCCCTTGGTGCCCGGCCTGCGCGACTTCATGTGCACCAGCGCGAAGTCGCCCTTCAGCTTCTCGCCGTTCAGGCGAAACTTCAGGTCGCCCTTGGCTAGCATTTCGCCAGCGTTGCCCTGCGGCTCCCACGTGCCCATGTCCCACACCATGACGGTGCCCGCGCCGTAGTTGCCGGCCGGAATGGTGCCTTCGAAATCGAAGTAGGAAACTGGGTGGTCTTCCACCTGCATGGCGAGGCGCTTGTCGGCGGGATCGAGCGACGGGCCCTTGGGGACGGCCCACGACTTCAGCACGCCTTCCATCTCCAGGCGGAAGTCGTAGTGCAGGCGCGTCGCGCGGTGCTTCTGCACCACGAAGCGGCGCTGCCCGCCTTTGCCGACCTTGGGCGGCGGCTCAGGCGTCCGCTTGAAATCGCGTTTGCGTTGGTACTCCTCAAGCGCCATACGAAACTTAGATGAACGCAGGCAGCGGGCGCGCTGCAATCATTCGTGGGACCCGGCGAAGACTAGCTTTCCAGTTGGTCCTGGCTCTTCTTGAGCCGCTCTCTTTCCAATGCCAGGCGAGTCTGAGCTTTGTTCAACTTTTCTTTTGCCTTGTCGCGCTCTTGTAGTGCTTTCTCAACCCGTTGCCGGGCGTCCTTGATGGCGGCCATTGCCTTTTTGTGTGACTGCAGCATGAGTAACAGTGTAGACCTGCGGGCGTGGAAATTCTGGCGGCGCGCTGAAACCAGGGTGGCCAAGTACCTGCATGGGCAACGGGAGTTCCATCTACTGAAGATGAGTTTTCAAGAAAGACACAGTCCGCTCATTCGCATCTTTCAAGGCATCGCCACTGAACCCGTGTCCCTGGTGTGAATAAACCTTAATCTCATAAGAGGCGCCTTTCTTTCTTAGCACTTGTTCCGCATCGTAGGCGCGGGTGACCGGGACCACATCATCGTCTTCGCCGTGAAGAATCAGCGATGGCGGCATGGTAGCCATTCGCGAGGCGGCAAAGCCCGGCATGCCGCCATACATCTCGACGACGGCTTTGATGTCGGGAGAACGCAGCGGCGGGGGATGGCTTCTTACTTCCTCCGCATAACCCAGCACGAGGTATCCGCCGAGAGAGAGCCCAATTAAGCCAATTCGGTTGTTCTTGACGTCCGGCTGTCTTGCGATGTAGCGAGAGGCGTCATTCAACGTCCGGATGTAGTCAAAAAATTGGTCCGGCTGGTCCGTACCGTCCCATCGGCCTCCCCTGCCGTCAAAATAATGCGGCACAAAGACCGAATAACCCGCCGCAGTGAGAGCTTCGAGAAGTCCGCTTTTTCGCCAGTTTCCGTCCGGCCCACTTCCTCCATGCACGATCATCACCGCTGGATGCGAACCCCTGGTGGCGGGATTGTATTGTTCGATCACCACAGGTTTGCGGTCGCTGACAAAGACCGCCTTGGTGCCGACCATCTGGGCCCCGGCGGATAAACTCGTTATGACAGCGAGAATGGGGAACAGTCTGAAGCTGGCTCGCACGCGGCAACTCCAATTTACATTCATACGAACCTAACTGCTTTGCGTCATCTTACTTCGGGTCGTTCACCTCGTCCATGCTGGTAATGCGCGTGTCGGTGTGAAACTTCTTATAGTCCTTGTAGGTGATGTCCTGCTCGACGTTGTAATTCTTCAGTAGCGCCAGGCGCACATCAACGTGGACGGCGACATGGCGCGGCAGCCAGACCTCGTCATTCACGCGCGTCGTCTCAATGAGGATACGCGAGCCTTTGTGGACCCGGGCCAGGAAGAGCCCAAAGGAAACGGTGTCGATGCATTCGGCGTCCACCTTCACCCACTGATGTTCCGCCCTGTCTATCCAGATACGAAACCGGAACTTCGGCAGGATTTTTGCTTCTTTGCGATGCGCCTCGAACCCGGGCCGAGGTTCTGCGTCGATGACGTAGGTTTCACGACCAGCGAGATCCTCGGTGCCTTCCAGCTTGAAGTTGTATGCGTCGGCAACTTCGGTCACAAACTCCCGCGTCTCCTGGCGGTCTTTTTCTTCGTTCTTCAGGCGTTTCTCGCGGGCCGAGTCCGACTCATTCTTGCGCTTATCGATGATTTTCTGGATCTTTTCGTCTTCTTTGGCTGCGTCCTTTTCAGAACGCGGATTATCGTTCTTGGCGATCAACCGCTCGACGGGTTCGCCATAGATTTCCATCACTTCATAGGTTTTGGTCTCGGTCGATGCGACGTCGCCCTTTCCGTTCAGCTGGTGCTCTTCGGAGCGCTCGATGTACGTGTAGTCGCGCTGACGCTTGTCGTTTTCAATGTCCTTCTCCGCCACCTGACGAATGAGGTCCTTGATCTGGTCATTGGAGAGTGTTGCCGGAGCAGCCGGTGCGCGGTGTGGCGGAAGGTCAGCCGGAGCCTCCGCGGTTACGGGAGGGCCGACTGCATCCGAGGTCGCGACGGAAGGAGTCCTCTGCGGCCAAGCCTGCACGCTCAGAAGCGCGAAAGCCAGGACAAGTATCTCCCCGCATCGCATTCTCATAAGATCACCTACGTCGGCAGACGTGAGCAGGTTCCGCAGATGAATGGTAAGTCAAGCCCTACGAAGTTCGACGACCGTCGGTGGGTGCGGTGAGCAGGACGACGCCAACGTAACGCGCACCAGCAGGAAAGCTAGCAGCCTACGGCACAGATCCAGCAGTCGGCGGAAACGGCTGACCCTGGGGGATTTGGATGTGCCGCGCGGGCAGGCGTCAGCTAACGGGGCGGTGGCCCGGCCCCCTCCGCTCTTGGTGACTGGCAACTGCCTTACGGCGTGATCTCCCAGACGACGCCAGCGCCGTTGGCTCCGCCGGCGGATGCGGTGCCGTAAATGTTGCCGCGGCTGTCGAGTGCCAAGCCGCCGATCGGGTTGCCCCCGTCAGTACCGCCAGTAAAATCATGTAGCGAGGTGTACATCCAACCGCCATTTGACGGCACCAGGTTGAAAGCCGAACCCCATCCATAAGCCCCATCGCCGTATGTCGTGCCGTACAGATTGCCGGCAGCATCCATAAACAGGTCACCGGGGCCGCTCGATCCCGCAAAGCTGTAGATCAGGTTGTATGCCCAGTTGCCAGCCGAAGATGTCAGCTCGAAGGCCGTACCGCCGTTGGCGGCGCCGCCTGCAGCCGTTCCATAGAGATTGCCCAAGGCGTCAAAGACCAGACCGGCCGTGGGCCTACGCCCGTCGCTCCCGTTTTGAAACCTGTACAGGACCTGCTCTGTCCAACCGGATCCCGAGGGTGTCATTTGGAAAACGGTGCCGTTGTTGCCGGAACCCCCGAAAATCGTCGTACTGAAGAGATTGCCATTGATGTCGAAGATCAGGCGTGCCTCAGGCCCTTCCCCGTCGCTGCCACCAGCAAAGCTGTAAAGAACTGTCTCTGTCCAACCTGGATCCGAGAACACCAGTTCATAGACGACCCCGTTACCGCCGACGCCGCCGTTGTAGGCTGTGCCATAGATGTTACCCGCCTTGTCGAAAACGACCTCCGCGAAGGGGTCCCCTCCGTCATCGCCCTGCGTGAAGCGATAAAGCACCGTCTCGATCCACGGGCAGAGTGCGGCTTTGCAAGCGGTAGGTTGAGGTCTCAGGTTGAAAACCGTGCCGCAGCCCTGGCCGTAGTCGCAGCCTTCAACTCCGCCTAACATAGTCGTGCCGTAGAGACTGCCATCCGGGCCAAAGATCACTCTGGCTATGGGAAAATCACCGTCGCTGCTTCCCTGGAAGCTGTAGAGCGGGTTTAAGATCCAGCCAGGCCCCCTGTGGGCCAAACTGAAAACTGTGCCGTAACCGGCGCCTCCCGCAGCCGCTGTGCCGTAGAGATTTCCTGTTTCGTCCAGTGTCAACCCGGCTTCAGGGACCGCGCCGTCCAGTCCACCGGTGAAGTTGTGAATCACTTTGAATGTCTGCGCCTGCGCCGATTGGGCCAACACCACCGTCAGCGCAAAGACTGTTGCCATTGCCAGCGCAGCCGTGGCCGCGCGCGAGATGCTGCGCGAAATCAAATTGCAAAATTCCTCTTTACTCTGCATGGGACTTACCTCCTTTCCATGCGATTCGAAATGAAATAGGCCAGAGGGATGGGCGCGCCTAGACGCCGCGGAGAAGCAATCTCGACGAGGGTCTTTGCTTTCTCGCGCGGACTCACCGGGAGTGGGTGGGAGAAAGATCGAGAGATGTCCGCCCGACGTTCACAACAATTTCACGCCTGCGGCAGGGGCTTGTCAGTGACCGCTGACGCATAGGCGAGTGACGACGGCAAAGCTAAAAACGGCCGGCACCCAATCCGAGGATGCCGGCCGCTGTGAAGCCGCAGAATTTCACTTACGGTGTGATCTCCCAGACGACGCCGTTGTAGCCATAAGCCCCGCCGTCGCTCGCAGTGCCGTAGAGGTTGCCGGTCGCGTCGAATACGACGTTGCCGATCGGCCATTGACCGTCGCTACATGGCTCGCCGCCGCCGCAAAAGTCGTGGAGCGATGTGTGGATCCAACCGTCATTCGAGGGTGCCAGCTTGAAAACCGAGCCGTATCCATAAGCGCCGCCCGACTCGGTTACGCCGTAGAGGTTGCCAGCCCCATCTACGAAGATATTGCCCGCCGGCCTTCCAAGTGCTGCGCCGCACGATTGCGACGCTCGCCCAGACCAAGGGGAGCGTCAAGGACGTGCAGGGCATCCTTGGGCACAGCAAGGCCGACACTACCGCCAATGTTTACATGCAGCAGATCGAGGAGGGCGTGAAGCAGCCGCTGGATGCGATCTACTCGGAGTTGACGGCGAGGCCGAAGCTGATGGCGGTATCGTGAAATCGAAAAATTTGGTACGCTTTGGTACGGTGGGTGTTTTGGCTGGTCCGCAAGTGATTGTCCCGCAAGGACTGGGCGCTTAACTCAGCGGTAGAGTGCCATCTTCACACTTCTTCCCTTTTCAATACTTTCAACGACTTAACTAGGCTACTGGGGACTGCCAAGTACCTGATAATACGTGGTAGCCAAGACAACAACGGGGGCTCAAACGGGGGCTGCGAAAAAGTGCAAAGGTTCGGTCAGGCTTAGAGCACCCAAATCCTGTCCATTGGCTTCGAGTCAAACTGGGTCTGACCCCTACCGTGACAAAGTAGCGGTATTAGGTTTTACAACGACTTACAAATGCGCGGAGGTTGTCTAAGCATACGCAAGTCGTACAAGGCATCGCATATTGTGGATCGGATTGTGGATTGGAAAAAAGTGCAAGACTGACTTGTAGCCTACCCCTCCACCAGTTGCCCATCTTCACTGACGGTCACGTGCGGCACAGGCTTCAACAGCACCGACAGGGTGTAGCGCGCATGTCTGAGCTCGCCCGTCCGCACGAGTGCACCCTTGTCCGTTAGGTCCGCCAGGTCACGGGTCGCCGTTGCCGGAGACGCCCCGGTGATGGTGCTGTACTTGCCGGCGCTAAGTCCGCCCTTGAAGCCCTCCGGGCCTTCCTTGAACATGCGCAGCAGCGCTTTTTGCTGCCTTTCGTTGAGCTGCCCTTTCAGTCGGTCAAACAACTTTGCCTTCTCGATCAGAAATTCTATGAGCGCAAGCGTGCGCCGCTGCGCTTCAATCGTGACTCCACCAAACCACGCGAGCCAGTTCGTGATTTCATTTTGTCGGTTGGCTGCCTCCAGCGCGTTGTAGTAACTTGCCCGCCGGACAAGGATGGTGGCAGCCAGCACGATGAGCGTCGGCTGACCGAGACTCTGAGCCAAGGACTTTTCAGCAATCGCCCGTCCGATGCGGCCGTTGCCATCCTCAAACGGATGGATCGACTCAAAATACAAATGTGCGGCCCCTGCCCTCGTGAGTGCTGGTAGTGGCTGCGTTCCTCCAGGAGCCGTGCGCTTGAACCAGTCGATAAATCCCGCCATCTCGCGCGGAACTTGTGCGGATGGCGGTGCCTCGAAGTGGATCTTCGGCGCGCTGATTGCCCCTGAGACCACCTGCATGGGCTCATCGTTGGTTCGATAACATCCGACATCTTTAATGTCCCGCCTGCCGCTCATCAACATCCGGTGCCAGCCGAATAGCATTTCTTCCCAAAGAGGGGCAGAGAAGGTCCGGTAAAGATCGACCATCATTTCTGCCGTCCCCTGCTCTTTTGGCGCGACACGCCGATCGTCTGCGGCAAGTCCAAGCTGCCTTTGAATGGAAGACTGCACACTGGCGCGATCCAGAATCTCGCCCTCGATCTCGGATGTCGTGACCGCCTCGGTGCTCATCGCCTCAACGGTGAGCTGGTTGCGCTCCTCTTCGCCCAAGTGCTTGACCGTGCCCAGGAGGACACCGCCCCCGACAAGGAATTGCTGTTCCGCCAATGCGAGCCGAACCTTATCCCAGGTGAAATCCGGCCAGTCCGGCAGTTGCCAATTCCATGTCATGAGCGATAGACCTTTTCCACATCGCTCACAGTACTGGATTTCATGAGCGATAGCAAGGCATTCTATCGCTCATCCGATTCTCAAAACCCCACATAAAGCACATTCCAATCGATTTCCACGATCATCATGCCTTCCCTTATCTATGTGATAAATAAGTAGATGTTCCAAAAATCTCCAGACTTTTAGTATCGATAGGCGCGTGTCCGAACGGCAGCGGCAGGAGTCTTCCGAATACAGGGAGGTATTTCCGGGCCGCGCTCCCCAAGCGTCTGCGAGGTGTAGCAGATCCGTGCCCCTGCCCGACCAGCGCGCGAAGCGCATGGCTGATCGCGGCATGCCGAGGGTCATCGCTCTTGCTGAGCCGCAACAGGATGTTGCTGTCGAGCAAACAGGCATTGCCGCCCGGCATCAGTCGTGATCCCGATACAGACTCTCGCGCGAGAAGGCTTCGTCCGGAAGCAAAGGAATCTTGTGTGAGAACTGCGCAAGCTCCTGAAGCGTGGTATCAAGCTGGCTTTGGCTGAGCGTCTTCGATCCGGCAGGAATGTGCGCCGCCTCTTCAAGCAGGCTTGCGATATAGGAGCCGATGTCAACGCCATGCGCGGCGGCCTGGCAGCTCAGTTCCGCCTGAACCTCGGGCTTGATGTCAATGATGATCGTCATCGGCGTCGCCTTTCCCTTTTTATTGCCGTATGTCCGGCAGTCTACCGCCGGCCACCCCTCACAGTCACGCCAGGATGTCTGCCCTTGCCCGGCCAATCCCGTCCGGTGCCTGCCGTTCCCCGGCAGCCCTCAATGTAGTGATTTCACTATGTGCCGTCAATGATGTCCTTCTATTACGACGCACGCAGTCTCTCCGCCACCACGTGCTCCCGCTGATACTGGTCGCGGGCCAGCGTATGCTCATCGTCTGTCAGGTCTGCTAGAAATCCAAACGCCCTGACGCAATCCCCGGTAATTCTGTTCCGGTCGATCGCGATGGTGCGGAGGAGGAGTTGGCCCAGGTCGTCCCAATCGAAGTCTCTGCCGTCTTCGAATTTCCTCATCAGTCTAGCCGGATCGAAAGTGTCACGCGCCTGCCAGAGTTTTAGCACGACAAGTCGACGGATGAGCGGCTGGTCAAGAGGCCACGGACAGTGATCATGAGCCTCCGGTCCTGGAGAACCATGGCCCGCGGCAAGCCGCGTTTGCGTGAATCGGGTTTCACCCTGCTTGAGATGTCCATCGTCGTTTTTATCACCGGCCTCATGCTGGTTGCCGCCGCCTCGATCGCCACGCCGATGATCCGCACGGCAAGGAATATTGAAACCGACCAGAAACTGGCGAACGTTGCCAGGGCGATCGACTACTATGCCGCCCAGAATTGCCGGGTTCCCCTGTCCTGCCGATCCGGATAGCAAATCCAAAGATCAGCCCTGGGGCTTTGAAGCCGGCAGCGGAAAGGCCGGCAATGATATCCCGTCCGATTGCGGCTCCTATCCATGCCCCGATTCTGAAGGCAAAGAATTAAGATTCTGTAAACCTTAGGTTGTACCCCTGAGATTTCGTCTGTGATGCGTTCCGGACGGCGGGGATATTTGGGGGCGGGCAGGTCGTCAAAACGGATCCAGCCCCCCGAAAAAATCGAAATGGCGAGGGGTCAGGCCATCGGGTAAAAAGAGCTACACGCAGGCGCGGTGAACGGTGGTGCGGGCGGAGGGAGTCGAACCCCCACGAGGGGTGAACCTCGGCGGATTTTGAGTCCGACTCACCTAAATCATAACATAATCTAAATCTTTTATTTAGAGCCACTTAACCAAAAATCGCTGTTTGGTTTTGCGCGGCAAAATGAGGCTTAGCGAGGGTCGCTGCATCACGTTTGCATCACGCCGTGCATTTAATCTTTACCGCTGTGCAAGGGTGTTGGCGCCTACGGTCTTGATAACCCCTCCAAACATCCACGAGACACTCACTATTATCATTATCGGCAGTTCGCTCGATGTGTCTGGGGCCTTGTATCTCGCCTTTGATCTGATGAGGAGCGCCAAAGGTGGAACTGGGGGGCGGGTTTGCCGGTGCGGTGGAATCCTTCGTGTGCGTCCGGAAGAACTTGACAAGGCGCTGCTCTCGTCCACATATCGCATGCGTGGTGCAGCTTTCAATTCCAGCGACGGCCTTCGAGGACTTCCGCGACAACGCGACCTAGCGCTGCCCATACCCTTGTGACACTTAAGCTTGTTCTCATTGGGGTCTCCTTCTGTATGTGGAAGAGTCGACATTGACTACTACATTGTCAGAATGCACGTATTCAGCTTCTTCGTCCCCGTATACCAGCGTCGTACCAACACCAGCAGAACTAAATCGAAGGTAAGTGCTGCCATCGTGAGACCAAGAGCACCGGTGCAGACGAGGAATTTCCAGGACAGGCCATTGTTCATTTTCCAGATACCGCCGCCCATTTTCGCAAAGAGCCACCAAGCGAACGGGCTAATCAGAAGAAACATGAGCAAGGCTCTTACGTCCTCATCCCGATGGATTCCGGCGAGTAGTGAAATGGCAACGATTAGCATCGTGGTGACAGCCGCCAGGCAGGCGAGCGTCAGAGCGTTGGGACTTTGTCGAACGGCGCTGAGCATGACAACCTCCGCATTACATGGGTGTTCTGGGCCCCCACCAATAGATGGCTTTAGGTACGGAAACATTTCGGTCAATTCGTCTTTTTCGAATTCCCGATGGGTGTGGGAGGGCGTTAGGGGCAGCGGGCGAGGAGCGAGAGGTGTGTGAATCCTGGAACGCTAGCTGATATGGGGTAAGCCCACAACGGTAAAGGCTGACCTCGCAACAGGCTCAGGAACAACTTGGGCCTGCCTGCCCGGGCTCCGTTTGTTGCTAAGATATTGGTTCGAGCATGTAAGGGTAGCCTTTGGGCTGGCCGTTACATCCGCTATCGCCGAAACACCGCCATGACTACACTGCTCAGGATTAAACTAGCTCCCCCGGTCACGCCGATAACAGACAACTCCTGCGTCGGATTGTGGTTCGTCACTATCAACACACCGACTATAGCCGCAAATGAGACCCAGATAACTCGCTGTCTCCGGATACGAGTCTCCCAACTCTTCGTGCCATGATAATGTTCCCACACATCGCGTTTTGTAGCATCCTTATAATGCCCACCCCTGACAAATCTCCACTCGTGAGACGTTGCGCGGGAATATGCACTTTTGTCCACGCGGTTAGCGATCAGTGAACCGCCCAACGCAATGGCGGCTGACACACCGATCGGTAACAAGTCGATGCGCGGGATTACGACTTGATAAGTAGCTTTTAAAAATCGGCACGTAATCAAAGTGCAAGGAATGGCCACGAGAACGCAGAATCCGAGAAGAGCAGCCCTTCGGATCCGGTGACCTTCTGATCCCCACTTGGCAAAAATCGCTGCCAAGAGGCCGGTCGCACATAAGAGTACAAAAATGAGCAGTTGCCAGTACCATGCCCATTCATTTGGATGCAGAAGAATGAAAATCTTGCCTAAGCCTTTCAGCAACTGGTAAGCAGCCAAGAGGAAAACAACGAGGCAGAGCACACCTAACGCGGCTACTCCACAGTGGACGTATCTAGACTCCCATCGATTCTGGCGTCTGACATACTGCGACCGCCAGCGAGCCTCCGGCCTACGGGAACGTGACTGGCCAATAGCGATAACGCCACAAATGAACAGTCCCAATCCTGACGCTGCCATGATGAGTGGCTGCCAATACCAAGCTAGTGAACTGAGCCAATGCCATACAGCACGTCCGGAATCCCGAATAGAACCTAACGCTTTGAGAAGTTGATGGCTATCCGTCCATGTTTGCGCGTCCGGTGCGGTGGGCATAAACCATGACCAGATTATGATCATCACGAAAATCAGCCCAAACGCAAGAAGCATCCGAGCTTCGTCTGATAGGCCTCATGATGTTGATCGCGGCGGCGTCAAGCTGCGTCTTGATATGCGCCGCGTAATACTTCTCGATCATCTCGACGCTGGTGCGGCAGTTTTTGGCGATCTGGTATGAATAACCAAAACCTTGAGCAGTCGTTGGCCGTCTCCCGCCCGACCAGTGCGATTTTATGAACCAGCTTCGCAAGATGGGCGCCATCAATTACAACGGCAGTTGCGGGTTCAAAGATCACTGCTTACCCACCTTCTCCACGAATAAGTACCGCATTCGACGTCGCGTATTCCCGCCTCCAATTGTCTCTGCTGACACTAAAGTGGGATGGTGTTCAATTTTGACCATCTTTTCGAAAAGATCAGGATTATCTTCAATCGGCTCGAACCTGATTCAGCAGTTCGGCAGGACTGGAAGGTGCAATCATGATCGACGTCATCATCGCTGACCATCAAGAGCTTTTTCGGGTTGGAATGGCGGGGGTACTGGCGGTCGCGGGCGACGTTCGCATCGTAGGTCAGCCAAAATCTCCGGAACAGTTGTTGAACACGTTGAAAGACGTCCATCCTCAGGTATTGATTCTGTCGACGAACTTTCTGTCAGCGTTTTCAAAGATCCAGCCAATGTTGAAGCGGAGCAAGACTGCACTGCTCGTGCTCGCCGAGGAGGACGACCGGGTCGCCTATATGCGTTGGTTGCGAGCACAAGGGGTCGTCTATCGTTCGATGGATGGACCCGTCATCGTGGATGCGATGCGCCGAGTAGCACGAGGCGAGTTGTTCGTTCAGAAGCAGAGTTCCGACATGCGAAAGGACCGGTCCGACGTTGCCCGAGAACGCACGGAGTCTAGGAACCACATTCCGGTCATTCTTTCCGTCGATGAGAATTCGGCAATCCTTTATGCACGTTACAAGATTTTGCAAGGCGCCGGATACGGAGTATTGAGTGCTACCGATGTCGAGCAGGCGTTGAGCATGTTCGAGGCGTATCCGGTGGACCTTGTCCTGCTCGATTGTGCAATGCACGGCATGGCCGGTGAAATCGTCGCCCACAAAATCAAACAGCGCAAACAAAACATTCCCGTGATCGCGGTTTCAGCGAGCCCCATTACCGAGGAGAGTCTCACCTGCACGGACTGCGTTGTCACAACGGGAGAAGGTCCGGTCCTGCTGTTGAAGAAAATTGGACAGCTACTTGCGCCTCTTTCAGCCGTCAGATGGGGGAGCAAGAATGTCGACAACCGAGACTGTGCCCTCGAGGAAAAGACACCGGTCCACTGCCACGGAGAAACGAACCGGACGATGGACTGGTATTTGCTCAGGATGCTGCCGTACTTAGTCGTCCAGAGAATAATCGCGGGCGTGAGCTTACCCACGAGATCGGCGAGGATAGCCATTTAGGATCATTTAGAGTGGTTTGGGCTGATTTCGGCTGCTCGATGTTCGCGCATGGTTCGCGCGTTCGTAAAAGTTGACCTGATCGGATCGATTTCGGATTACGTCTGACTGCCAACGTGTGAATTTTGAAGTCGTAAACCTAAAACCCTTTGCTTGCCTTGCTTTTCCGCTTTCAGCATACCGCGAAAACGCCCTTAAATAGCCTGGTTTTGGTGACGAATTGGTGACCAGTTTCAGTGTCCTCGGTTTCGAACCAGGGATCACTCTGGTTCATGCGGTGAACGATGTTCCGGGAGGAATGATCCAGACCAACAGCAGACGCAGGAGCCTGACCAAACCAGCTGGGAAGGCCACGGCCAGTAGTTGGGGACTTGTATTGGCACAGCCTGGACTTTGTCCCAAGCCCCCTGGGGGCGTCGAGAGATCACGGTCTGCCGCCGGTAATCATGGAAAGTGATGCTACACGTCCTCCTCGGACGATATGCCTTCCGCGGAGAGATCTAACTCCGCCAGCATGTCCGCGGCGGAGAATACACGAATTCCGAGTTGCCGTCGAAGAATTGTGATGACATTGGGCTGAAAGTTATTGAAGTCGCGAGTAACGATCATCAAATCAGATCCCATGCCTCAATGAGGTGGAAGTCCTCTTTGTGGAGATGAGCTTCGAGAAGTTTTACCTTTGGTCCCTTGGGAATGCTTACTGGCGCTACCGCCTTGATTCTTTCCGCCTGATTGAGCTTCGTGAGCCAATATTGCGCGTACATTACCCTCGACGTGGGCTCTCTCTTGAATGGCGTCGAAGCACCGCTCCGATAAAGCGGCTGCGCCGAGCGAGTTAGGTGGTGGGCACTACTGGATTCGAACCAGTGACTTCCACCGTGTGAATCTGGACTGAATAGGCTTTACAACGACTTATAAGACTGCGGGAACTGCCTAAGAACACGCAAGTCGCATAAGGCACCACGTTTTGTTGGTTCGGTTGTTGGTTGGGGTTTCAGACCTGTTTCTTCTGACGTTCCTTCACGACGCGCTTCACGCATGCGATCCCTAACTTGTTGCCAGCCACCTTCGATAGAGCGTTGAAGAGCTGTTCCGCTGGGCAATGTACCGGGCGAATGCCGCTCGGAGCATTATGCCCAGTTCATTTAGGCTACGACATGGCCTGTTTGCAATAGTAATCGGCTGCCGTCTCCAGCGGATGTTCAAATGTCACAGACAAAACTCCAGTCCTACATGGGAGAATTCATTGGCCTCGACAGAAGAGGCTCTCGGCTCGTTTTCCCCCAATTCAAGGAGAAAATCAGTGAATTCTCGAAGACTGGTTCTGAAGCTGACACTGGCTGCATTATTCGTGGCTGCTTTGATCGTGTCCGACGTGGCTTCTGCCGCCGACATTAAAGGTCAAGTTCTGGGCGGAGGCGCGCCCATCGCGCAGTCAACTGTGATTCTGATGCAAGCGAGTGCTGGGGAGCCCAAGCAACTTGCGCAGACGAAAACCGACAGTAACGGCACTTTTGCAGTTCATGGCACAGCAGCACCGGGCTCTAGCCTTTATCTGGTGGCTAGTGGTGGTATACCCAGCACCAACAAAGCTGGCGGCAATAATCCGGCGGTCCTGCTGTTGACGGTTGTGGGGAGCAAGCCCCCGGCCAAAGTCGTGATCAACGAGATGACGACCATCGCGTCGGTGGTGACTCATGCCCAATTCATTGTTGGCACCTGGATCAAGGGCTCGCCGCTCGCGCTGAGCATCGCTGCCGGTAACGTGCCCAACTTCGTCGATCTCCAAACCGGCGGCTATGGCCCGACCATTCTCGACGCACTCAACAGCGGTCAGACACCCACCATGGCCAACTTTGCTACGCTCTCCAGCGTGGTGGCCGGTTGCATCACGCAGGTAAAAGCCGATGCCTGCAGCCGTTTGTACGAGGCCGCCAGCCCGCCGAACGGCGGTCCTCCGGTGGACACGTTGTCGTCGGTCGAGTCGATTGCCTACAACCCCTGGCACCAGCCTGACAAGATCTTTGCTCTGCTGGATTACTTCTATGCCGTTCCGAAGGGCAAGACGATGCGGCCTACGCCCTTCATGCCGTACCTGACGTACTCCCCGAGCGGCTGGATTTTCCCGCTCAAGTTCACCGGCGGTGGATATAGCGGCGGCGGCAAGCTCATGTTCGACAGCGAGGGCAACGCCTGGGCCGGCGATAACTTCATCGTCGGGGCGCAAAACGCCGACGCGTTATGGGACGGCAACCTTTCCAAGTTCGCGCCCAACGGCAAGCCGCTGTCGCCTCACCCCATGGGCTTTACCGGAGGCGGAGTTGAAGGCATCGGTTTCGGCCTCGCTATCGATTCCCACGACAACGTCTGGTGCACTACCTACGGTACCAAGGCGATTGTGAAGTTCGACAAGACGGGCAAGCCGCTATCCCCACCCGACGGTTACACCTTCGGAGGCCAGCTCGGCCAGATGCAAGGCATCATCGTCACCCCCAAGGGCGATGTGTGGGCCCTCGACGTGGAGAAGGCCCAGGTCATTTACATGCCGCAGGGCGATCCGGCTAAGGTCCAATTCTTCTGCCAGAACAAGACCGGCGATCCACTGAAAAACCCGTGCAAGCTGCTCGCTCCCTTCCATCTGGCAATCGACCAGCAGGACCGCATCTGGATCTCCAACATCCTCAGCGACAATGTCACCCGCTTCCCCGCCTCCGATCCCAGCAAGCTGGAATTCTTCAAAGCCGGCTGGTCGGGCAGCGGAATGGCGGTCGATAGCCTGGGCAATGTCTGGGTCGCCAACCGCTCGGGCAGCTCGGAGCGGGCTCATGCAAAGATTTTGGAGGCGATGGCGGCTGCCAAACTCAGCGGCCACGAAGCCTTCGCCAAGATCATGGTTGATATGTGGGCCGGGCAGAAGCCGGGATACGAGTCGGGCGGCAGCGTCACGGTATTCCGCCCAGACGGCACCCAGGCTTCCTTCTCGCCGGTGTTCGGAAAAGGGATCGTGAGTCCTTGGGCGATCGTAGTCGATGGCAACGACAACATCTGGATCGACAACCTCGCCACCGCGTCCGCCGGAATCGTGCAGTTGTGCGGTTTCCGTACCGAGCATTGTCCTCCTGGTGTGAAGACGGGCGATGCTATCTCGCCCTCCGTCGGCTACGTCGGTGGAGGCCTGCAGATGCTGGTTGACATCGGCATCGCGCCCGCAGGAGATGTCTGGGTGACCAACAACTGGCTGTACTATCCGGCGTGTCTCGGAAAGGTGGACGAAGCACTCCAAACTCTCTGCGCCGGTCAGGGCGTGACAGTCTTCTATGGAATGGCGAAGCCGGTTAGGACGCCGCTGATCGGCCCGCCCCGCCAGCCGTGAACGCAAGCATTACCTGCCTGGAGGCGGAGCACGATTCCAACGGCAGCTCTCGATTACTGTCGTGAAATTGATTGGGCGCTCTCGCATCCAGACCGACCCGTGCAGAAGACGGCGCTGGCGCGCCTTGGAAAACGAAAAGCCGTTTTCCACTTCCGCACCGGTACGGCGGCTGGATGTTCGCAAGCAACATCATGGTCGAG
>Ga0181523_10000404_pt1 | contig 48320 bp, 40 predicted proteins | sample PEATcosm2014_Bin_43_FD_119752 | JGI IMG/M metagenome (GOLD analysis project Ga0181523, IMG submission 119752) | Peatland microbial communities from MTU Mesocosm Facility, Houghton, MI, USA - PEATcosm2014_Bin05_30_metaG | ecosystem: Environmental > Terrestrial > Soil > Wetlands > Peat | place... | reverse complement strand
ATGTGCGCGAGATCGTTGAGGCTGGTCTCGGTGCCGCTGGCGACGTTGAACACTTCGTCGGAGACATCAGCCTCGGCTGCCGCCAGGTTGGCGCGCGCGATATCTTCAGCAAAAACGAAATCCATGGTCTGCCGGCCGTCGCCAAAAATGAGCGGACCTTTGCCGGCCGCAATGCGCTCCATCCAGCGAATGAGGACCTCGGTGTACACGCCGAAAATATCCATGCGCGGCCCGTAGACATTGAAGTAGCGCAGCGTCACGTAGTTCAGGCCATACATCTCATGGAAGCTGCGCAGGATGCCTTCATTGAAAGTCTTGGCCGCTCCGTAGAAGGTTCGGTTGTGGTAGGGGTGATGCTGTTCGGTGGTGGGAAATTCTTCGGCCATTCCGTAGACCGAAGCCGACGACGCCGCCACGACTTTCGAAACCTTCGATTTCACCGCCTGCTCGGCCACGTTGAAGGTTCCGTCTACCAGGACTTCGAGCGCCAGTCGCGGCTCTTCGGCGCACTGCGTGATGCGAATCGCGGCCTGGTGGAATACCAGGTCGATGCCCTGCATCACCTCGGCCAGCAGCTTACGATCGCGAATGTCGCCTTCGACAATGGTGATATGGCCGCCAGCCAAAGCGCGCGCGAGATTTTCCCGGCGTCCGCGGACGAAGTTATCCAGCACCACGATTTCGCGGACGTTCCGCTCCGCCAGCAGATCGGCGATGTGAGAGCCGATCAATCCCGCACCACCGGTAATCAGAACACGCTGGTTCTGCATTTAACGAACCCCCACGACGAGCAAAGGATGAGCAAAAATAGATGAGACAATCGGAAACATGATTCTATCAAGTTGGGCGCATTAGCTCGACGGCTGAATCCTAGATCCAGCGCCGGGCTCGGCTTCGATCTCAATGCGGTTCCTGAGTTGCGCCAGGCTGATGCCCTTGACCGCGAGCAAGCAAATCCCCACAACGATGTTGGCCACGAACACCCAGGCATGGATCACCACGGTCAGCGCCAGCGCGCTGCTGGCGGCGATCCCGGCCAACTTGAAGGCCTCCGTCCCGAAGAGTTCATACGTGCCCAGGCCACCGGGAGCGGCAGGAATCATCAGGCCCAAACCCAGAACAGCCGAAGCCACCACAGCCGACTTAAACGAAACACCGAGCCCCAAAGCTCCAGCCAATCCCCAGATGGAACCGGCTTCAGTGGTCCAGATCGCCGCCGTCATCAGCAGCAAAGTCAGCATCTGACCCGCGGAACTCACCGCGCTGAGTCCGTCGGCAAACGAAGTGAGCAGGCCGTCGAACTTTTCTTCCAGCGAACCCAGATGTACCAGCCGGAAGCCGCGCCGTACGGAGTCAATCAGTGCGCGCGTCCGATACCGAAGAGCCACGAGAAGAGCCAGTGCTCCTCCGAAGATCAAAGTCGCAACCCGTACCAGATCGAGCACCCAATGTGGCGGATGCAAGGCCCAGACAGCAAAAAGAACCATTCCCACCAAAGCCAACCCATCCAGAACTTTTTCGACCGCGAGAGTGGCCAGCGTGCGACTGGTCTCGGTGAGCGAGTCCCCGCGACCCAACAGAACGCAGCGAGCCAAATCTCCTGCGCGACCGGGCAACAGAAAGTTTGCCATATTTCCGATGCCGAGAACCGTCAGGCAGGCTCCCAGTCGGGGACGCCGTGAGGATGGAAAAATCAACTGCCAGCGCCAGGCCCGCAGAGGCAGATTCACAAAAAACACGGCGACTGGAGCCAGCATGTACGGCCCGTTCAGCCGCCCCAGCGCGTTCCAGGATTGTTTGAGGTCTACTTGCCGCAGGAGAACGGCAACACATCCCAGCCCGATGAGCATGCCCACCACGGCCGACTGGACGCGGAACCTACGTCCCAAAGCGCCGCTCCACTTCCTGCGGCTGCGTGGCAGGGCTGGCGTCCACTTCTGACGTTTCTTCGAGGAAATAAATTGGACGCTGTCGTGCCGCCTCCAGCGTTCTCCACAAATATTCGCCGAGAATCCCCAGCATCATCATCTGAACCCCGCCCAGAACGAGCACAACCACGATTAGCGATGCCCAACCCTGCACGGGCGTGCGCGTCTTTAGGCGCAGGAAAATTACGACGAGGGCATAGGCGAATCCCAATACACTGAACAGCATTCCCAGGTACGACATGGCTCGCAAGGGTGCGTAAGAAAAGGAAACGAACGCGTCCGCGAATGCTTTCAACTTGCGCTTCAACGTCCACTTGGAGACGCCAGCGGCCCGTTTTTCCTTGGTATAAGTGATCTGCGCCGAAGAGAAGCCCAGGCGCGCGATCTCGCCGCCGACGCTCGGATGGCTGCCCGCTGACTTCATCAGAGCGTCCATTACTTTGCGATCCAGAAGGGCGAAGTCGGAGCCGCGCGGCGGCAGATTTACTTCTCCCAGAAGATTCAGCAAACGGTAGAAGGTATTGGCCAGAAACAAATCTGTTCTCGATATGCCTTCGCGCTCTTCACGCACCGCCCACACCACATGATGACCGGCGCGCCACAAATCGAGCATTTGCAGAATCAGCTCAGGCGGATCCTGGAGATCGGCGGCCAGGAAGACCGAACACTCTCCGTGCGCCTGCGCTATCCCTGCCAGGGTCGCCACATGACTCCCACTGTTCTTGGCGAGCCGGGCGTAGCGGAATCTGGGATCCTGCCGGCACAGCTCTTTGATCAGTTCCGGGGAGCGATCGGCGGAATGGTCGTCGACCAGAATGATCTCGACTACCAGCGGCGCGAGCCGGTCCGCGAACGAGCATAGCCGTTTCACCAGAGCCGGAAGTACGGCCTCTTCGTTGAAGACTGGAATGACGATGCTGAGTTCGGGTCTGCCCATTGGTTTCGAACAACTTCGTCGAGCAACTTCGATCTAGTGTAACGGAGTCAGGACGTAAACCGGCTGGCATTTCTGACCAGACTGTCCGCGCATTTCTGCACCCAGGGCCGATCCACGGTCTGGTCCACCCACAGGTTTACGGTGCGGCGAGCAAATTGGTCGGCATTCGGGCAGCGATCGCCAGGGCGAAAAAAATCGTTGACCGGCCAGTACAAGTTCGACACGTGAAAGCCGTCGCGCCGTACGGCCTCGCTGAAATCAACCAGCTTCTCCGGGAAATTCACCAGCAGAGAATAACGCCAGCAAACGCCGCTCTCCTGCCACAGGCTTAATCGTTGCCAAGGCCCTTCCGCCAGGACCTCGTCATATTGCTCCGCATTGCGATAACGATGCTGGAGGATCTGCTGCAATTGTGCCCAGGCGCCAGCCAGTGCTGCGGGATCCTTCATGCGTCGCAAGTAGAGTCCTCGGAACGCAGACTGCAATTTGAGAAACGCGCTCGACACCTCTTCAACCGCTCGCGTTCGCAACAAACCCACCAGCGAGTGGTGAAGGTTGCGGTAGCTGAGGGCAAGCGTTCTGGCATGGGCCTCATCGATCTCTGTTGGCAACGGATCAGACGCGGCCAACTCGGAGCAGAGGGACGCCAGTTTCGCAGGCCGGATCAGCAACGCTCCGCCGCCGCATTCCAGAATCTTGGTTGGGTTGAAACTATAGACCGATAAATCTCCGACCGAGCCGGCAGCCGTGCCCTCCGGCAAACGAGCCCCCAGGGCCTGCGCCAGATCTTCGATGAGAAGGACGTTCCTGGCCTGGCACCATGCGGCGAGGGGACGCAAGTCAGCGGTCTGCCCGTAGAGATGAATGAAGACCACGGCACAAGTTTGCGGAGTCCAACGTTCCTGAATGGTTTCCAGCGTGGGCATCCCGGTGCCGGGATTCACGTCCGCGAACCGCGGAGCAACTCCAGCCAGCAGCGCGGTATTCGCCGGAGTTGCGCAGGAAATCGACGGCAGAATCACTTCGGCTTCGTGAGCTCTCGCGCCGGCCACCTTTCGAGCGACGGTGTAAGCCCGATAGAGCGCGGTCGCAGCCCTTCCGTACCATTCAATCGCTGTGCCGCCGGTTTCGCGCAGCAGGTCAGCCTCGACCGGTTGCAAGATATCGTTCTCGTTTGTCTCCGCTTTTTCGAGCAATGAACTCATGCGCTCAGTCGGTGCTGATGTCCTCTCCAACGCTCCGCTGCCTCTGACACGGTTACCCACTCAAAGTCATGACCTAGGCGCCGCAGGCTATCCGCAATAGAAACCAGATTCACGCCGAGCGCTTGCATTGACCGGGAATACAGCGCGTCGTCCGCCAGCGTGGCCAGCACCTCGTCCGGATGAAAAATCATGACCCAGATATACAAACCTGGCGGCAGATGAGCACATGCATTCTCCCAGTTCTTCAGGGCGTTTGCAAAGAGATGGGGATGCACCGCAGGATTCATGTACCGCACCCGCGGCGTATTGTCGTGGGGCCCTTGCAAGCGCCATGTGTTCATCGGGAGTTCGAGCAAAGAGCGCGATGGGCCGGGCTTGCGAAGGTCATCCGCAGCAGGGAAGTAAGGCTGGTTTGGAGCGCCCGTCCAGTTCATGGGATGGCCGGGGCCTCCAGTACGTCCGGGAATCGCAGTGGAATCGCAACGGAAGCCAAGGCGTTCGATGGCGGCGTAGGTCTCCGGCGTGTGCCAGCCTTCTCCGTTGCGAAAGGCGGTCGGACGAAACGTGCCATTCAGCCTGCTCCATAAGCGCTCCAGTTCATCCTGCGCCTGCAGGGGATCGGTGATGATGACCGCGGGGTCCTCCGGTTTTTCCTGACGGTATAGATGGGGATGCCAGGCCACTTCATCGCCGGCCTTCTGCACTTTCTTCCAGAAGGTGTCGTAGGTCTCAAGCAGGTAGGCGGCGTTCCCGAGGATGCTTTCCAGTTGACCGTCGGCTCGAACGAACCACGTCATCGGCACTCGTCCCAGCCCGCTGAGGCCGGATAACTCTTCCGGCAGGCTCTGCGCCCTCTCCAACCCTGCCCATTTCAGGGTTTGACGGTTGGTGACTTTGCCGCTCAGACCGTCAGGGTCGGTGTCCACGGTCAGGCAAAGCAGATGCTTCCTGGCTTGCCCCGTCACCTCAGATAGCCCTCGGCGTCCTGATGGAAGAGTTGCACGCAGAATTCAAATGCCCGGTAATCATGGCGGATCAACACGCGGTGCGCGATCGCCTTCGCCATCCGGAATATCTCTTCCGGCGAATAATAAAAAAGATCGGGATTGCGGAAGTCGACGTACGTAGAAAGCATGTCCACCGAAACCGAAACGCGCGTGTGCTCAAACGCCAGCTCCAGAGCGCGCCGCATCACTTGCATGTTGTCCGATTTCTGATAGCGGTTGTTCAGCACTTGGGACATCACAAGCGTGTCGTAGACGCCGTCAATGCCGTCGAGGAAAATATTGCGCACTTCAAACCTGGCTTGCGGATAAACCCGCTGGCACTCGGCAATATATTCGGGAACGATGTCGTAGCCGTGGTATGAGCAATCTCGCTTCTGTCCGGTGAGATACTTATAAAAATCGCCCAAGCCGCAGCCCACTTCGAGAATCGACGGCCGTTCTCCGCGTAACGCGGAGGCATGAACCCATTGCCGTATGGCCTGCTTTTCTTCACTGCCCGAATTCAGAGACTCAAAGGTCGGGCCGTGTTCGGCAATCCGCCGCTGGTAGCGCTGGACGACTCGACTCGCATCCTCGGGATCGAGCACTGGTGTCGTGTTCATGAGTGTGCCAGCTCCCCGAACTCAACCAACTCCGCGGCGTGGTGCGTTGAGCCATCTGGATAACGAATCAGAATTTCGCGGCAGCCGCGGTTAGCGCGTGCCACGGCGTCTTGGAGAGTGTCGCCAACGGCGACCAAAAATCCAGCGCGGTCTGAGGTGCTGCGCAATGGCCGAATCTCGTCGCCGGCCGGCACCGTGACGGCAAAATCCAGAACGCTGCCGTCGGGCTCGAGCGTGTCGAGAATTGCGATTGCCTGCGCGACGCCCGGTGGAAAAACCAGGAAGCGGTAATCTGCGCCGCGGCGGCGGACAGGAGCAAACTGGCTGGGAGCGATTCCGCAGGCCATGCGGCAGGCTTCCACAAATTCGTTCACCCCGCTGACGTGATGCGCAATCTGCGGAGTGTGCCCGCCTCCACAGCGCGCGCCCAGTTCAAAGAGCACCGGACCTTCATCGGTGAATCCGAATTCAACATGAGCAACACCCTGCGTCAAACCCAAGGCGAATACGGCTCGATGGCACATATCAGCGACGGTCGCTTCCTGCGGCGCCGTCAGTGGGGCAGGGTATTGGACACTGACATCCACGCGATAGGGAAGCAACGATTTGACCTTCTGGCCGATGCAAAGAACGGAAGTCTTGCCTTCCCAGATAAGCACCTCGGCGCTGTGCTCGCTGCCCTCGACACACCGCTCGATAACCACGTGCGAATCAGCCAGCCCGCCGGCCTGAGCCGCATGAAAGGCGTTGGCAACGTCAACGGCCCTCTCGACGCGAGTGACGCCACGGGAGCCGCCGAAGCTGCGGTCTGGCTTGAAAATCAGAGGGAATCGGCCGAGCCGGTTGACGGCGACGCGGGCCTCATCCAGAGTGGCGACCACTTCGAAATCCGCGGAATACTTGCCAATCCCTTGCCAGTGGCGGCGCATCGCGGCTTTGCTGGTCGCATTCGCGGCTGCCTCCTCGGAGATCGACGGCAAGCCCAGGCGGGCCGAAATGTTTGCCGCAGCGCGGACGCCAACTTCCGCCATGCTGACCACGCCGTCCGCTCCTCCGTGCTGGGTCACGGCTCGCGTTAAAGATTCGCAGTCGCTGAGGTCGATTGGCACTGCGAGGTCGGCGGCCTTCAGCCCGGGCGCTGCGGGATTCTTGTCCGCAACCAGAGTCGCGAATCCCGCTTCCCGAGCCGCCTGAATGGACGGAACGTTGTAGCGGCCGCCGCCGAGAATGAGGATTCGCTTGGAGAGCATGGAAAAGCAGGTGTCTTGGACTCAAGTCTAACTTGCGTTCGTGCCGGTCATCTGGGGCGCGACCAGGCGCCGGTTGATCTCCGCCTGAACTCGCCGCACGCGTTCCACTTCTTCGTCGCGGAAGCGGAACCGGACCCCACCCTGGCCGTCACATACGCCAATCACCCGGGTCGGGTGGTGCACGCTGTCCACAATCACGTCGCCGGATTTCCCCATCGCTCCGCCGGCTACTACCGGGACGCCATCCAGCGCTTCCCATCCCAGCGCCTGGCCGGTTTCCATCAGCGACTCGTGGGCCGCGGAGAGGCTGCCAGTCAGCGCTGGCCAGATGTTAACGCGCAGCAACAGGCAACCCCGGCGCTGCGCCTCGGCAATTCCATCCGGCAAGAGAGTTCCAATCCCCGCATCCAGGACATAAGTATTGCGTGACAGATTCTGCGCGAATGCCTGGTCGAACCACGCCGGCCCGGCGGGCCAGACCACTACGACGCTCGCTCGCGACACGGCGCCGAGTGCGTCGGGGTCGTCAGGCCCGAGGCACGAGAGCCTCAGTTCCTGCCCATCCAACGAAAGTGATCGGATTGGATCGAGCGGCGCGGCATCGGCGGTTTGCGGCGGGTCTCGCAACAGTGTGACCCGCGCACCGCGTTCGGCAAACCTTAACGCCAGAAAACGGCTGCGCGGATGGTCGCCGGCGATCACGATTTCAGAATCGTTCAGCACCTCGTGCAGCAACCGGACGACCTGATCCTCCACCGCCTCGACCCACACGCGGCTGTCGAGGTAAGTGAGGAGCGCGGTTTTCTTCAGCAGCGTTCGCGCGGTTTCGGCTGCCTTCGTCGGCCCGAATGGTTTCCGGTCCACATCGAGCAGCACAACGTCGACCCTGCCGTCGACTGCCAGCAGCACAGTCTCCAAATGAGCATCGCTGGTCAGCGTCACCGACCCGACCACGTGCGATTGGGTGGAGTGAATGTTGCCCGAGACCAGGAAATCCGCCAGCGGCTTCTCTCCCGTGACTATGTTGAGCGCGGAGAATTTTCCCGCCTTCACCGCGCGGGCGCGCAGTTCCCTGAGAAGGATGTCGAGAGCTTCCCCCGAAGTTTTTTCTTTGCCCGTTTCCACTCGGAACGCAGGGATCGACAACACGCGCGGCATCTTGAGAGTTGCCAATTCATGACTCAGGCGCTCCAGCAATTCATCCGGGGCCGAAACTTGATCTTCCTGACAAAGCCGCACGATCAGGTCGCGTACGTCGATGTCGTGCTTGCGAGCGTAGCGCTGCACCTTCCCGGTAAACGACGAATGGAATTTCGCCAGCCCACCGGTGACGGCCATCGGGTCGACGCCGCGTTTGCCCAGCAGCGGCTGAATCAGGCCCTGGCCCACGTCCATGGCGGCCTTCAGATCGATGTGGGACAACGCCCCCCGCCGTTGCAGAATCGCTACCAATACTTCGGTGACGGTGTTTCCCGCCGAGCGTCCCATGCCCTGCAGCGAGGAGTCAACCAAGACCGCACCCTCCTCGATGGCGCGCAGAGTGTTGGCCATGGCCAGCGAAAGATTGTCGTGCCCGTGATAACCCAGAGGAGACGGGCTTTGCGCTTTCGCGGCGCGCAGGTAAGCGGCAACCGAATCGGGATCCATGCTGCCCGCCGAATCGACCAGACAGGCTATGTCCGCGCCCCAGTTGTGCACCTGGGCTACGACCGCGCCAAATTCCGCCGGGGAGACCGCGTAGGATTTCATCGCGTTATACGAAACGATCAGACCCAATTCTTTGGCCATGACGATGTAGGGCTCTGCCTGCGCGGTCTCGGTGACGTTGGTGCCAATGCGCAGGAACGACATGCCGTAGCGGGCGGCCAGGCGAACATCTTCTTCGCGACCGATGCCGGGAATAAAAAACATACCCCACTTCGCGTGCAGGAGAGCCTGCGCCGCCGCTTCCATGTATTCTTCATCGGTCGCTGCCGCCATGCCCTTGCCCGACTGCGAGGCGTTGAGGCCCAAGCCGTGCCCGACTTCGATCCAGCGAAAGCCGATGCTTTCGAGCGCGGCCGCAATTGTCGCCGTGTCTTCCGCGGTGAACTGGAAGTCGATGAGGTAGGACCCATCCCGCAGCGTAACTTCAAGAATGTCGGGAATCGTTTCGAATGTAGACATGACCAACCCTTCAGCGCGATAAAGCGGTCTGCGCCCTGTGGGCAACCGCTTTCTTCACCGCCCCGGCAACTTCCGCGACGGCCTGGGACGAGAGCTCAGGGTACAGAGGGAGCGAGAGAACCTGTTCCGCTGCGGCTTCTGAGCGCGGAAATGCGCCTCGTCCATAACCCAGATCAGCATACGCCGGCTGCAGATGTACCGGCACGGGATAATGTATGCCCGTCTGAATTCCCTCCGACTGCAGCGAGGCCTGCAAGCTGTCGCGATCGTCGGTGCGCAGCGTGTAGACGTGATAGACGTGCCGGGCCCACGGCATCTCAGTGGGTGTGTCCACCCCAGAGTCCTCCAGGAGAGCGTCGTATTGCTGCACGACGGCACGGCGAGCCTCGGTCCACCTCTCCAGATGGCGCAATTTCACTCGCAAGATCGCGCCCTGAAAACCTTCCATGCGGTAGTTGAATCCGCGCAGCACATGATGATACTTGCGGTCTTGCCCCCAATCGCGCAGCATGCGTACCGTGCGAGCATACTCCGGATTGCTGGTGGTCATCGCGCCGCCCTCGCCGTAGGCTCCCAGATTTTTGCCGGGATAAAAACTGAAGCACGCCATATCGCCGATGCTTCCCACCGGGAGCCCCTTATACTTCGCGCCGTGTGCCTGCGCGGCGTCTTCGATCACGACCAGCCCGTGTCGGCGTGCGACTTCCATGATGGGATCCATGTCGGCCGGCTGACCGTAAAGATGCACGGGCAGGATCGCCTTGGTGCGCGGGGTGATTGCAGCCTCGATCGTGGAGGGATCCATCGTGAACGAGCGAGGATCGATATCCACCAGCACCGGCCGCGCCCCGGTATAGGTGACCGCGGCAACGCTCGCAACAAATGTGAACGGTACGGTAATGACTTCATCGCCCGGACCGACGCCCGCCGCCAGCAGGGCCAGATGCAGAGCGCTCGTACCGGAATTCAACGCGATGCACTCGGTTGTGCCGCAATGAGCCGCGAATTCCTGTTCAAACCCCGCCACTTCGGCGCCTAGGACGAACTGGCAACTGTCCAGCACCCGGGCGATCGCCGCATCAATCTCAGGCTTGATGCTTTGGTATTGCGCTTTCAAATCGAGATAGGGAACTTTGATGTTTGCCATCGGAATGTTTGCCATGAATATCTGCGATCATTTTCTCACTTGCCGGACCTAAGCAGTCGCCTCAAGCGTGGTCAGGCGTAAATCGACCGGACGGCCGTGTTGCGCCATTGACTGCGATGCAGCCTGCAAAATCTCCACCACGCGAAGTCCAGCGCCGCCGCCCGTCACCGGTTCCTCTTGCTGCCGAACGCAGCCGAGGAAGTGATCGATTTCGCGGCGCAGCGCCTCAGTCCCGTCGATCTGTGGGGCCAGCATGTCCCCGGTGCGATAGCCCACCAGCATCTGGTACAGCTTCTCCGGGTTCTGATGATTGTTCAGTGTGATGCCCTTGTCGTAAACCTTGATCTTCTCGCTCTGCTCCAGATCGTCGTAGACAATCATCTTGCGGCTGGCGCCAATCAGAGTGCGCCGCAGTTTCACCGGTGCCAGCCAGTTGGCGTGGATGTGCGCGATCTGGCTGCCTTCAAAAAACAGCGTGAGATAGGCGATGTTCTCCGTTCCTCCCGGCACATGGCTGAGTCCCGTCGCCGAGACTGCGCACGGGCGAAACGGCAGGACGTAGTCCATGATCGAGAGGTCGTGCACCGCGAGATCCCACAGCACATTCACATCGTGCTGAAACAGTCCAAGGTTCACGCGTACCGAATCGTAGTAATAAATCTCGCCCAAGCCACCGCTATCAACCAGTTCCCGAATCTTGCGGACGGCGCCGGTGTAAACGAACGTATGGTCAACCATGAGCACGAGGTTTCGTTTCTGCGCTAGGTCCATCAGGTGTTGTACCTGGTCGGTGTTCGAAGCCAGCGGCTTTTCGACCAGCACGTGCTTGCCTTCCTGCAAGGCGCGCAGAGCCAGTTCGTAGTGCGTGGAGACCGGAGTTGCGATCGCCACCGCGTCGATGGAAGGGTCTTCGATCAGCTCGCGAAAATTCTGGGTAGTCCTAATCGCGGGATACCGGCTGCTCAGCAGCGCCAGTCGGTCCGCTCGCAAATCGCTGACGCAGGCAACTTGCGCGCCCGCGGCCTCAAAGCAATTCCGCACCAGGTTCGGACCCCAGTAGCCGTAGCCGATCACGCCAATTCGAATCAAGATTCCTCCATGTTCAACTTAGTATGCTCAACTTGCCGACTTCGCTGGCTGCTTCTGCGGCACGCTGCGTCCCAGCCGCGCGGGAACGCCCTTCGCGATCTGGTGATCGGGCACATCATGAGTCACCACCGCTCCCGCGCCGATCAGTGCGCCTTCTCCGATGGTCACGCCCGCGAGAATCACTGCTCCGCTCCCGATCGATGCGCCGCGCTTTACCCGCGTGGGCACGACCTGCCAGTCCGCCTCGGTCTGCAGTCGACCATCTTCCGTTGCCCGCGGGTAGAGGTCGTTGATGAACATGACCCCGTGGCCCACGAATACGTCGTCCTCGATGGTGACCCCTTCGCAAATAAAAGTGTGCGACGAGATCTTGCACCGGTTCCCCACAATCGCGTTTTTCTGAACTTCGACGAAGGCGCCAATCTTGGTCTCGTCACCCACGGTGCATCCATAGAGGTTGACGAGATCAGGCTGGAAGATCGTTACTCCGTGGCCTAGGACGACGTTGGCAGAAATTGGCATGCAAGACCGTTGTGGCCGGTTCTTTCCTCGGAACGGAAAGCCCCGCCCCGCGCGTGTGTTCCGCCGCGTCTCAAAATGAAGCAAATCGCACGATACAACAGATTGGTGCTGGCATCAACTGCCGCTCAAACGGCGCTATGCGCGTGCCAGCCCGCAGTTCGTCCGCCGTCGTTTGGCGAAATCGCGCCTTGCCCCTTACAGTAACCGTATCACGCCATAACGCTAAGACGACTCACCCCAAGACGATAAAGAAGATGAGGAGGCACCATGTTGAATCCAGACCGTTTCCCCGGCAGCTTGTTCCGTTCACTGCGAGCTGATTCACGGAGATCTTCCGTGCGAACGCTGGGCGCGTCGGCCGGAGTCTTGGTGCTGGTGTTGGCCATCTTCATTTCGATTCATCACGGACCCTATGCCTCCGCCTCCGATGCGGGCCCGTTGGCGACCAACGTGGTTCGGTCCGCGACTGACCTCAACTGGCGGCAGAGCCCTCCGTCAGTGCTCGATTCACCGGGCCGCAACTCGGTCACCCTCGATCCCTGCCCGCCGGGCGTAATCGCAGCCGAGCCTTATTACTACGTTTACATCTCAGGCGCCGGCACTCCAGAGCCGGTGCGCGTCACAGGCGGAACATGCAAAGGAGACGGCCACCCGGGCACACTCGAATTCACGACGGTCAATTCTCATCCCGCGGGCTACGCAGTCGGCAGTGCCTCGAGTGGAGTTCAGGAGGCTTCCATCGCAGCGCGCTTCATCCCTACCAATCCCAAAGGCTCGACTCAGTCCGGCCGCGTCGTGGTTCCGCCTGGGGAGTACGACGTGTTCGCTCCCATATCAATTCGGGCGGTGGGCCAGACGGTCGACTTCGCGGGCTCCGTGCTCAACTGCTACACACCGGATGACGCGTGCCTGTTCGTCGGTGACCACGGATCCTCCAACAATTTCGAGAACATCACTTTGTTAGGTCCACGGGGGCGGCCCATGATGATCGCCGGCACCAAGCCATTCATCGAAGTCAACGCGCAGCAGACTCGGATATTCAACGTGACTACGCGGTGGCCTCCCAAAGGCGGCAGCTTCGGGTCCTATGTGCAGGTCGATGACGACCAGGCCTTTCTGCTCGATGGTATGGACTCGACCGAGGGCGGCAATGCTGTGACCTGCAATCCGACGTACTGCGGTGCAATCATTACCGCTCCCGGGCCGTTCAATCGCTGGTCTGCCGTGGGCTGGCTTAAGCACCTCGTTCTTTCGCTGCAATGCGCGGGCAAAGGAGTGGAATGGCTTTCCGGCAACGGCCTGAGAATTTCCGACAGCGTGATTCAGGGCTGGTCGGTGTATGCCGTGCGGGTCAGCAACAAGCGCGGAGGGTTCGGGGGTTTCATCTCCGACAACGTTTACTACGAGCCCTCTTATTGCCAAGACTCGAGCCCGCTCGGAAATGTCGGCAGCGCCACACTTGTGGCCGAGGGCGTTCATGTGAAGCTCAGCGGTCTGGCTGCGAACGGTGGCGGCGGCGTGTTTCCCAACTGGGGTGCGACGTCGGGCTCGCACGATTGGCTCTACTGGGTGGTCCCGGTCCACTCGAAGTTCGGCGAAGGCATCCCGCTGCCCGCTGGATATGCGCTGACCAGCGGTTCCGGAAGCGTCGCGGGGATTTTCCCCAGAATTGCGGGAGCGTCGAGCTACAAGATCCTCAAAATGGACTGGGATCAGCATACGGTTCCTCGTCCTTATCCCGAGGGCACGGGCAACTACCTGGTCACCACGGTTCAGCAGAGTTCATGCGCGACGCTGACGTGTCAGTTCACCGATCACGGAGGTCCTCTGTCCTCCTACACTATCGCCGGGGAAGATCTCACCAAGAACATATATATGCCGCGGCTAGACTTCTGGCCCGGCGCGTTTGTGATCAGTCCTAGCGACGACCGATCGACGGATTCCCTTTCTGATATGTCGCCGCCGCTCCAGTCCGATGTTCTTGGTGCGGGGGCCATCGTCAGCACCCTGCCTATGGGAGCAGTTACCGGGGTAGCCGACGTGTTGATCGGAACCGGAGCAACTCCACCCGCGGCCGCGAATCTGGAGGCGCTGCATACCAACGCCGCCGGCGGCGTCCCCGGCGCGACCATTCTCAAAGCCGCCAACGGCGGGCAGACTGCCGAGTACGGCCACAAGGGGCGACTGAACTTTGGGCACCACGGCGGGGCGGTTGGCTTCACTCCGCTCATTACGCTGGGCGACAGCAATTGGGGAAAAACCTGGGCCAGCGCGAATCACCGTCCCACTGCGGACGCAAACGATCTCGATCTGGGCTACGAAGGCAACATCGACACGTTCTACAGCCGCGCCCAGAACGAGGTTCGCCAATACATCGGAAAACTTCCCGACGGCAATCCGCAAGAGAAGCTGACGGCCGCGGCTAAAACTTTCAATGTTCCGGTGACCATCAACGGAAATCTCACAGTCACCGGAAAGTGTGTCGGCTGCGCCGGTGACTCTGGCAGCGCTGGAGTTTCCAGCGGCGGGGCGCGGTGGACGGTTTCTCTGACCGGACAGAAAGCCGCCATCCCGTCGACGAATTTGTGCCCGTCCTCGGCCTGTGGAGCCGGACAATACCGGCTCAGCTATTACCTTGACTCGACAACCGCTTGCGCATCCCCCGCAAATGCGGCCGCTGCCCTCACCATCGGGTGGAAGGACGAAACCAGCGCCAGAACTATCCGCGTGCCGCTCTCGGGAGCGGGCGTTTCGGGCGGCAATAGCCTCACGTTGGGTGGAACCTCAAATTTCGGCAGCGGCAGCATTTCTCTTTTTTCAGCAGGCAACGCGGCGCTGACGTATTCGGCCGCCTACACCGCGTGCGCGACGGGAGTTGGCAGTTATGCAGTAAGAATCGCGGTCGAGAAGTTGCAGTGATGCGATCCGCTCGCTGCTGCAAGAATTACTGTTTCAAGAATTATTATGCATAGGCTCGTGAGAAGGTGACCTTCTGAATGTGCGGAATCTTCGGCATTGTGGCACGGAACGCGCGCATCCCGGACGGCGTGCTCGAACGCGGCACGCTGTCGCTGGCGCACCGTGGACCCGACGATTCGGGCACGATCGTTCTACGCGATTCCGCACCTGAACCGGTTGAAATTGGCTTGGGCAACCGGCGCTTGGCGATTCTCGATCTCTCTGCACTCGCCCACCAGCCCATGCACGACGCTGAAACCGGCAACTGGATCGTCTACAACGGCGAGATCTACAACTTCCGCGATGTTCGCCGCGAACTCAAACAAGCCGGCACAAATTTTGTCAGCCACTCCGACACCGAAGTTCTGCTGAAAGCCTATGCCCGTTGGGGTGAGCAGTGTCTGGCGAAATTTCGTGGCATGTTTGCCTTTGCGCTCTGGGATGCTCCCCGGCACCGCCTCTTCCTCGCTCGCGACCCGATGGGCATCAAGCCGCTCTATTACACTCAAGCCGGTTCGTGTTTTCTTTTCGCGTCCGAGGTCCGCTCGCTGCTTGGGACTGGTCTGGTGCCCTCGCATGTTGACCCTGCCGGCCTCATCAACTACCTGACGTTCGGATCGGCCTATGACCCGCTCACTCTGGTGGAAGGAGTGCGCGCGCTTCCTCCCGGCCACACTCTGACGTGGGAAGGCGGAATCCTGCGCCAGTCTTCTTATTGGGATCTAGTAGACGACCCAGCGCCACCACAAAGTTTAGAGCCCTTTGCCGAGACCGAAAAAGCTGCTGCTGAGCGCTTGCAGCCGATTCTGGAAGAAGCCGTCCGCCTGCAGTTGGTCAGCGATGTGCCCGTAGGAGTTTTCCTTTCCGGAGGTATCGACTCGAGCGCGCTGGTCAGCATCCTCCGCCGCCGCGGCGTGACTGCCAGCACGTTCTCCATCGTTTTTCGCGAAGCCGATTTCTCCGAAGTTCAACACTCGCGGGCTATCGCCGCGAAGTTTCATACCGACCATCACGAGATCAATGTTTCCGAGGACGATGTCCTGGCGGCCATTCCTGACGCCCTGGGCGCGATGGACCTGCCTACCATGGACGGCATCAACACCTACTTCGTCTCCCGGGAAACCAGGCGCGCGGGTGTGAAGGTCGCCTTATCGGGTCTGGGCGGCGACGAAGTTTTTGCCGGCTATTCCACCTTCCGAACCGTTCCGCGCATGGAGCGCTTTGCCCGGTTTTGGAATCAGGTGCCGGGAGCGGTTCGTGGTCCGCTTGCCGCGGCGTTTTCCGCGCTCGCTCCGGCGAGCGATCAGAATCGCAAGCTGGCCGCTCTCGCCCGGGATAATGGCCGGCTCCTGCATCCCTACTTTCTCAGCCGCATGCTGTTCACGGCGGGCCAGCGCGATCTGCTCCTGCGCAATAAAGATCTGTCCGCAGCTGATACGGCCGCTGCCTCGCAGCGCGATCGTCTCCTGCGTGCGCACGGCCTGGATGCGGTCAATCGCGTTTCCTATCTCGAGTCGCGCTGTTATATGCTGAATACACTGTTGCGCGACGCCGATTTTATGAGCATGTCCCAGGGCCTGGAGGTCCGCGTTCCCCTGATTGATCACCGGTTAGCCAAGGCCGTACTGGCTCTTCCCGGCCAATGGAAACTGAACGGAACACCGAAGAAACTTTTGGTTGGCGCTCTGGCCGGATCGTTGCCCGACGAAATCGTGCACCGGCCAAAGCGCGGCTTCACGCTGCCCTTTGAGCATTGGATGCGGCAGGAACTTCGAGTTGAAATCGAGCCCGTACTGGATGCAAAACGAATCAGCAACGGTCCGCTCGGCGGCTGGCTCGACGGAGAACAGGTGCGGCGAATCTGGCAGGATTTTCTGGAAGGAACGGTCTCGTGGTCCCGTCCGTGGTCGCTGTACGTGCTGCAACGCTGGTGTGAGTTGCACTTGGCCTGAGAGACGCTTGGCAGCGCCTAGGTGGTCTTCGTCGCCGTAATGAGCAGAAACAGTCCCGCCCGGCGTCCGAACGCTCGCACCAGCGCACGCGGAAACAGCTTCCAAACCAGGCGGTAGAACCCGGACTGAAATCTTGCCGATGGTTGGTGCAACAACAAGTCCCCGGGACTGAACGCCACGCGCATTTCCACGTCGCGGAATCCATCCAGCAGTTGCAGCGCCTCTCCTCGAGTATATGTCTTTGTGCCCGGACTCTCCAGGTGATCGAACACAGACTGGCGCAGCGACTTGCCCCGCAAGATTCCATAACGCGACCACAGCATTGCGCCCGTGACCGAGGGATGGTGATACACCATGATCCTGGCCTGTCCTCCCGGCTTCAGAACACGCAGCGCCTCCCGAATGCACTGCTGCGTGTTCGGGCTGTGGTGCATCACCCCGTAGGAATACACCACATCAAATGAGTTATCGGGGAAAGGCAACTGCTCCGCGTCGGCCACGCGCAAGTCGGGCTGGTATCCCTCCTGCTCACAACGCTGCAGGGCCCTCTCGATGGATGCGGCCGACAGATCCACGCCCACAGCCTGAGCCCCGGCCTTCAACCATTCGATATAGTCGGCTCCCATACCCACTCCGATTTCCAGCACTCTCAATCCCCGGGCACTCTGGAACTGTGCGAAGTCGAAGATAAAGGGCTCGAGCGCGTAGCGAGCACGCGCGTGGGCATCGAAATCCTCTTTGCCTTCGAGGTAGCGCGCGCCGCAGGGTTCGGCGTTCCAGAACTCCCGGACTTGGTCTTTTTGCGGTGCTATCGAATTCATGGCGGTGGCAACGGATATTCATAGGATACCAGCATAGCCGCCTCCGCCCGTCCAACTGTGCCCCAGAGGCCGCACTCAGAGTAGAATGCTGAGAGCCTCTCTGTTTTCGATGCCCAAGCTGGAAGACTCAAGACAACTGCGGACCGGGCGTTCTTCGGTGCTCCTTCCCGTGACGGTGATCGTTGCCGCGCGCAACGAAGCCCGCAACCTGCCCCGCTGCCTGGAATCTCTCCGGGATGTCGGAGAAGTCTATGTCATCGACTCGCAAAGTTCCGACGCGACTGGCCAGATCGCGCAGTCTTACGGCGCACACCTGGTGCAGTTTCATTATCAGGGAGGCTGGCCCAAGAAACGCCAGTGGGCGATGGAATCCCTGCCTCTTGCCTACGACTGGATTTTTCTGGTGGACGCCGATGAGGCTTTGACCCCGGAACTTGCCGATGAAATCCAGCGTGCCATCCAGGATCCCGACTGCGACGGCTACTACATAGCGCTCCGCATGTTTTTTCTGGGCCGCGAACTGCGCCACAGCGGCGCTAATTTCTACAAGCTTTCGCTCTTCCGACGCGGCAAGGGTCGCTTCGAATGCCGCCTTAAAGACCAGGACCAATCCATGGCCGACATGGAAGTCCACGAGCACATTGTGATTGCAGGGCAGGGAGAGTCAAAGGCGAAGACTGCCCGGCTCAAGCACTCTCTGCTCCATCACAACGTCGAATCGCTCTCCCACTACATCCGCAAGCACGATGAGTATTCCAACTGGGAAGCTCGCGTGTGGCTGGCTGGAGACGCTAACGCCAAAGATCTCCCGCCGTCCTGGTTTGGATCGCAGGCGCAGCGCCGCCGATGGTTGCGTAAGAAATTTTTCGCGCTGCCCGGTTCGCCCATCCTGTTTTTCTTGTACAAATACATTTTCTCCATGGGCTTTCTGGATGGCGTCCCCGGCCTGATCTATTGCGGCCTGCAAGGCGTTCAGTTTTTCCACATCAAGGCGAAGATTTACGAGTTAAAGACGCAGGCCGCTCGAAGGGAATTGAGCTAAAAAATGTGCGGCATCAGTGGCGTGGTGAATTGCGGAGATCGGGAAACGCTGGCGCGCATGACGCACGTCCAGGCGCATCGCGGCCCCGACGATTCCGGCCTGTGGGACCGCAAGTTTCCCGACGGCTCCTACATCGGCCTGGGCAGCCGCCGCCTCGCCATTCTCGATCTCTCCTCCGTCGGCCACATGCCGATGTGCAACGAAGACCGCACCGTCTGGATCACCTACAACGGCGAGATTTACAACTTCGCCGCACTTCGCGGTGAACTCGAAAGCAAAGGCCACCGCTTCGCCTCGCACACCGACACTGAGGTGATTATCCATCTTTACGAGGAAGAAGGTCCTGACTGCGTGAAGCGTTTGAACGGAATGTTCGCCTTCGCCATCTGCGATCTGCGCTCCGCAACTCCCACGCTCTTCGTGGCCCGCGATCACTTCGGCATCAAGCCGTTCTACTACTTTCATGATGGCCAGCGCTTCGCGTTTGCCTCTGAAATCAAGGCGCTGCTGCAGATTCCGGAAATCGAAGCGAAACTCGACCCTGCATCGCTTCACCAGTATCTGACGTTCCTCTGGGTGCCCGATCCTAAGACGATGTTCCGCGGCATCTTGAAGCTGCCTGCGGGGCATTATGCGATTTTGCGCAAGGGCGAACTGAAGCTCACGCAATACTGGGATCTGACGTTTCCTGCGGCGCATCAGACTTACTCGCGTTCGGAAGACGACCTGGCCGAAGAAGTTCGTGAGCGCTTCCGCCATTCCGTCGAAGCGCAGATGGTGAGCGACGTTCCCATCGGAGCCTTCCTCAGCGCCGGCCTCGATTCGTCCGGCATCGTCGCCATGATGGCTCGGGCCACAAAGCAGCCAATTCGGACTTATACGATTACCTTCCCACGCAAGTATCGGGTCGGCGAAACCACGCTTGATGATCCTGAGGTCGCGACGCGATTGGCGCGTCACTTGGGATGCGAGAGCCACCGCATTGTTGTCGAACCCGACGTGACCGATCTCTTGCCGCGCCTTGTCTGGCACATGGACGAGCCGACCGCCGATCCCGCCATCATCACCGCTTATCTGGTTTGTCGAGAGGCTCGCAAGCAGGCGACCGTGCTGCTCTCCGGCGTTGGCGGAGACGAACTGTTTGCCGGATACCGCAAGCACGTTGCGCATTACTGGGCCCAAGCCTACCAGCGACTGCCGTCAGCCGCGTGCAGCATGGCTGAGGCGGCCCTGGCTGCGTTGCCCGGTCTGCGTGGTACGCCGATGAAAGGAAGATTGCGCCTGGCAAAAAAAATGACGCGCAGTGCGTCGCTTAATCCTGTCGACCGCTTCATCGCGAATTGTACCTACCTCGATGCGCACCAGAAGTCGGGGCTCTACAGTTCTGCGATGATGGCTGAAGTTTCAGAATCCGATCCATCCGTCCAGCACCGGGCCGCGTTCGAGCGCGTCGGCGAGGCCGACTTCCTGCACCAGATGCTTTATCTCGACACCAAGATCTTTATGGCCAGTCTTAACCTCACGTACAACGACAAGATGAGCATGGCATCGTCGGTCGAAGTCCGGGTTCCGTTTCTTGACCGCGAGTTGGCCGAATTTGTGGCATGGAATATTCCCCCCAGCATGAAGCTGAAGGGTCTTCTGCGGCCGACGACGAAATACATTTTTCGCAAAGCCATGCGAGACATTTTGCCCCGCGAAGTGTTGCAGCAACCAAAAGCTGGCTTCGCCGCTCCGGTAGACTATTGGTTGGCGCACGATCTCAAAGAAATGGTGGATGACCTGCTTTCTCCGGCGCAACTGCGCCACCGCGGCCTGTTCCAGCCGGCGGCGGTGCAGCGCTACATTGACGAGCATCGCAGCGGTCGTCAGGACTGGTCGATGCAGCTGTGGCAATTTCTGACGCTGGAGTTGTGGATGCAAACATTTTTCGACGGTGGGGCGCGGAAATTCGAGTCAGAGCTGGCTCCACTCGGACAAGTGGCTACGGCATGAAACAAGTTCTTCAACACGCGCGCACGGGCGAGATCACAGTGGAGGAAGTTCCGCCGCCGCAACTTGTGCCCGGCTGCGTACTGGTGCGCATTGCGGCCTCGGTGGTTTCCGCAGGTACCGAGCGTGCGTCCACCGAGTTCGCCCGCAAGAGCCTGCTGCAGAAGGCGCAGTCCCGGCCCGATCTGGTACGCGAAGTGATCAGCAAAGTGCAGCGCGACGGAATCTTCTCGGCCATCGAGGCCGTGCGCAGTCGTCTCGATCAGCCGCAAACCCCGGGCTACAGCAGCTCCGGAACCGTCATTGGGGTCGGCGAGGGCGTCACCGACCTTCAGCCCGGCGACCGCGTGGCCTGTGCCGGCGCCGGATTCGCCGTTCATGCCGAGATCGCTTGTGTCCCCCGTTTGCTGGTGGCGCGCATTCCAGCACCCGCGGCGGGCGACGAAGTTTCTTTCGACGAGGCTGCTTTCGCCACGCTGGGAGCGGTTGCTCTGCACGGCATACGCAACGCCGAGGCCAAACTCGGCGACCTGGTCGCTGTGATTGGCCTGGGTCTGCTCGGTCAACTCACCGTCCAACTGCTGAAGGCGGCTGGCTGCCACGTGCTGGGCATGGACCTTGATCCGGTGCGCGCCGATCTTGCTCGGCGCATTGGCGCGGATGGCGTCGCCAGTTCAGCTTCAGCGTTCCGCGATCTCTGCACTGAAACATCGCGCGGAGCGGGTGTCGATTCTGTCCTGATCACCGCCGAAACTGCCAGCAGCGATCCGGTGAATCTTGCCGGCGCCATTGCGCGCGATCGCGCGATCGTGGTGGCCGTCGGTACCGTTGGCATGGACATCGAACGCAAGGCTTACTACGAGAAGGAACTTGATTTCCGCATTTCCCGTTCCTACGGTCCGGGCCGTTACGATGCGGCCTACGAACAGAAAGGGCGCGACTATCCCATCGGCTACGTGCGCTGGACTGAGACCCGCAACATGGAAGCGTTCGCTCAGTTGCTCAGCGACAAGAAAGTTGACGTCGGTGCGCTGATCACGCATCGTTTCCCGATCGAGCGTGCACAGATCGCCTACAGTTTGATCACCGGGAAATCGCGGGAGCCATTCCTGGGCGTGGTTATTGAGTATTCGGCGACCACAGACGATTTGCACACGCTCGCGATCGTACCTGAACGCGGGGATGCCGCACCCCGCTCTCAGTCGTCATCCGCCACGGGCATTTCCGTCGGCTTGCTCGGCGCCGGAGTGTTTGCCGCAGGCACTCTCATTCCCGCGATGAAGGCCTCATCGAATACCACACTGGTCTCGGTGTGCGCGGCCAACGGTTCTCACGCGCAGCATGTCGAGCGCAAATTTGGTTTTCGGAATTGCACTACCGACGAAGCTCGGCTCATCCATGATCCCGCCGTCAACGCCGTAGTCATCGCCACTCGCCACCATCTGCATGCCAAGCAGGTTTTGGCCGCGCTCGCAGCCGGGAAGCACGTGTTCTGCGAGAAGCCGCTCTGTTTGTCGGAAGAAGAATTGCGGGCGGTTTCGAACGCGTATCTCGGAATGTCTGCCGCCGAACGACCAGCCCTGATGGTCGGATTCAACCGGCGCTTCGCGCCCATGGCCACGCGGGTGAAATCATTTCTTGCTCCAATTTCCGAGCCACTGGCGTTGCATTATCGAATCAATGCCGGATATCTACCGGCCGACCACTGGGTCAACGATCGCGAGCAGGGTGGCGGCCGCATTCTCGGCGAGGTCTGCCACTTTGTGGATTTGCTGATGTTCCTTGCGGCTTCGCCGATTGTCGAGGTCGAGGCACGGGCCGTCGGCAACTCGGGCCGCTACAGTGGCGACAATGTTCTGGTGTCGCTTCGCTTTGCGAACAGTTCCGAGGGTACGATCAGTTATCTTGCCAACGGCGACCGGGCGTTCTCCAAGGAGCGGATTGAAGTCTTCGGCGGAGGCAGCGCCGCGGTGCTCGAGGATTTTCGCCGTCTAGAACTGGTGCGTGCTGGCCGCAAAGAAATCCTAAATTCCCGCTGGCGTCAGGATAAAGGACATCGCGGCGAGTGGGCAGCATTTGTGCAAGCCGTACAAAATCAGAATCCGCCCCCGATCTCGTTCGAGGAACTGGTGTGCTCCACCCTTGCAACCCTCCGCATCGATGAGTCGCTGGCCACCGGGAAGCGGCTCGCAGTGAGCGGCACAGCATTCCTCGAAGGCCGAGGCCCCGGCCCGATCGAATGACCCAATCACACCCGCAACGTCAGAGGAGACGAAGTTAGTTCATGCTCATCTTGGGCCTCAACATGTTTCACGCCGATGCCTCCGCGGCCATCGTGCTCGATGGCGAAGTGAAGTTCGCCATTGCCGAGGAGCGGCTGAACCGCCATAAACACTTCGGCGGATTCCCGGCGCTCGCCGTCAAGGCATGTCTCGATGCTGTCGGCGCGAAAATTTCTGACGTCGAACACGTGGCCGTGGGCCAGGACAGCGACGCGAACCTGGCAAAGAAGGTTCAGTACGCGCTCACCAATCCGGCAAAAATCCTGAATTTCATTCGCCTGCGCCAGCGCAAAGAGGCGATGCGCGACGTGCGGTCGCTGTTGTCGAAGGCGCTCGACGTCGATTCCACGCAACTTCGTTTTCAGGAGCACCATCTCGAACACCACATCGCCCATATCGCCAGCGCCTACTACTGCTCGCCTTGGGAGAAGGCCGCGGGTTTCAGCTACGACGGTTCTGGCGATTTTGTCTCAACCATGACGGCCCGCTGCGAAGGCAACGAGATTGAAATTCTCGACCGCGTCTTCCTTCCTCACTCCTTGGGCAGCGTCTATACCATGATTTGCGAATTCATCGGCTACCGCCAGTACGGCGATGAAGGCAAGGTCATGGGCCTGGCTCCCTACGGGAAAGATACTTATCGTGATGAGATCAACAAGATCGTGGCGCCCAAGAACGGGGGATTTCAGCTTGACCTGCGCTATTTCAAGCCGCTCGGCAGCAACCAGGGGATGCAAGTCTTAGCCGACGGCACCGTGAAGCTGGCGCGCCATTTTTCAGATCGCATGGAAAAGTTGTTTGGCGAGCCGCGCCGCCCGCATACCGAAATTGCCCAGCGCGATATGGACCTGGCCTTCGCCCTGCAACAACGCTTCGAAGAAATCTCCTTCCACCTGCTGAATCAGCTTCACGGCCGAGTCCCGCTCGAAGACCTCGCCATGGCGGGGGGATGCGCGCTCAACAGCGTAGCCAACGGAAAGGTTTTCGACCGCACTCCGTTCCGCCGTACGTACATTCAGCCCGCCGCAGGCGACGAAGGCCTGGCCATGGGAGCCGCGCTGCACACCTATCATTCCGTGCTGCAGCGGCCTCGCCGTCACGAATTGAAACACTCTTACCTGGGGCCGGAGTTTTCCGAGTCGCGGATCCAATCGGCGCTGCAAAACGTCGGCCTGCAATACCGCAAGATGGAACGCGATGCACTGCTCGACGAAGTTGCCGGCGAGATCGCGGCCGGCAATGTAATCGGCTGGTTTCAGGGGCGCATGGAGTGGGGCCCACGAGCGCTGGGCAATCGCTCGATTGTCGCCCACCCCGGCCTGCCTGACATGAAAGATGTTCTCAACGCGCGCATCAAACACCGCGAATGGTTTCGTCCTTTTGCGCCGTCCATCATGGCCGACCACCAGCACGAATACTTCGAGCACGATCATCCCTCGCCCTTCATGCTGCACGTGTACAAAATCCGGCCGGAGAAGCGCAAGGAACTATGCGCGGTGAACCACGTGGACGATACCGGCCGGCTGCAGAGCGTGACGCGCGAGGAAAATCCGATGTACTACGATCTCATCTCGGCCTTCCATCGCAAGACTGGAATTCCCGTCATCCTGAACACCAGCTTCAACGAGAACGAGCCGATCGTCTGCACCCCGGAGGAAGCCATTGACTGCTTCCAGCGCACCCGTATGGATGTGCTGGCGATCGGTCCTTTCCTGGTGGTCAAGCCCCGAGAAAAAGATGACACGATAACAGTTTCGTCCCAGCCAAAGAGCAGGGAAGTCTAGCCAACTGGGCAAGAACCCCGAATCGCGCGACGCGGTGAGTTGTGACTACGTGCGGTCAGTGCACCAGGAATCCAGTAGTCGCCACCACGATTCCAACCACGCCCAGCGCCATGCCCAGATACCAGAAGATCCTTCGACCGGAAAGAAGCGTGATCGATGTGATCACCAGACCCACCTCCATGAAGACTTCGCTCAGATCAAATCGATCGGCGCGGTTTCTTTCGTGCGCAACTTCTGCTTCCATCTCGTGAGCTTTGTCCTCGATTTCTTTTTGCTCATCCTTGTAGCGTGTCGCTTCGCCGGAATACTTTTCGCGCAGCTTGGCGAGCCCGGCCGCGTCGGTGGTCGCTTCCACTGAGGTCAGGTCTACGAAAAGCTCGTCCGTATGTCTGCGGATGTTCTTGGCCTGGTAGTAGGCCCACTGATCGGAGGACTTCGCCTGAAGCACAACCTCTTCGGTGTGGGCACGGTGGCCGAGTAGTGTCACCACCGCGACCAGCACGGCCAGCACCGCCATGGTGACCGTGATCGGCACCAGCGTGGGATCATGTTTCGCATGCTCTGCGTGTTCCTGCAACTCGTTCAGTTCTTCCGACATATCGTCACTCTCCCATGACTTTCACGATGACCCGCTTGTCCCGCTGTCCGTCGAACTCCGCATAGAAAATCCGCTGCCACGTGCCCAGGTCCAGTTTGCCGGCGGTAATCGGCACGATGACTTCATGATGAATCAAAAGCGCCTTCAAATGAGAGTCGCCATTGTCCTCCCCCGTCTCATGATGCCTGTAATCTTCGCGAAACGGCGCCAGATGCTCCAGCCACTCGTCGATGTCCTCGATCAGGCCGCTCTCATTATCGTTGACGTACACGCCTGCGGTAATGTGCATCGCCGAAACCAGCACCATGCCTCCGCGCACTGCGCTCTTGCCGACGATCTGTTCGATCTGCGGCGTAATGTGCACATAGGCGCGATGCGTTTTGGTATGAAACTTCAGATATTCCGTGAGGGTTCTCATTATTCCCAGTGCACGCCCGATCGCAAATTCTACCGCAGAACCGCTGCCACTGTTCCGCCCGCAATTAATGCCGCGATTCGTGCGAAGTCGCCGTACATGACCCGGTCTTTCTCCATCGTAGGACACACCGAGCGAATCGCGGCATGCGCTGCCTGCCCACGCTTCGAAGTTTTCAGCGGAGCCAGGAAATCGAGCGCCTGCGCCACGGCCATTGCCTCGATCGCCAGCACGTTTCGCGTGTTGTCCACAACCCGTTTCAGTTTGGTCGCGGCCGTCATGCCCATGGAGACGTAATCTTCCTTGTTGCCGGACGTGGTGATCGAGTCGACGGACGCGGGATGGGCCAGCACTTTGTTCTCGCTCACCAGCGCCGCGGCCGTGACCTGCGGCATCATGAAGCCCGAGTTCAGCCCGGCACCCGGGGCCAGAAACGGCGGCAAGCCCTCGCTGAGCGCGGGATTGACCAGCCTTTCAATGCGCCGCTCGCTGATACCCGCCAGCGCACTGAGCGCGATGGCGAGAAAATCCAGAGCAAACGCCAGCGGTTCTCCGTGAAAATTTCCGCCCGAGATGACGTCCCCCTCAGCGTTTTTTGGATCGGTCAAAAACACCAGTGGATTGTCGACTGCGGAATTTGCCTCTGTCTCAAACACTTCGCGGCAGTGTGCCAGGGTGTCGCGCACCGCGCCGTGGACTTGCGGGATGCAGCGCAGCGAGTAAGCGTCCTGCACCCGTCCGCAGGTGCGGTGCGATTCGCGGATCTGGCTGCCTTCCAGCATGCGCCGCAGGTTGGCCGCGGTCTTGATTTGTCCAGCGTGCGGCCGCGCCTTGTGAATACGCTCATCAAACGCTGCGTCGGTGCCTTTGAGCGCGTCGCAGCACAGCCCGCCCAGCACATCGGCAGTGTCCACCAGCGTTTCGGCCGCCAGCAGCGCCAACGTTCCCACCGCCAGCATGGCCTGTGTTCCGTTGATCAGCGAAATGGTTTCCTTGGCCTCAAGCACGAGCGGCTTGATCTGCGCCCGCTTCAGACACTCCGCGCTGGGGAGGCGCACGTTTCTATCATCGACGCACTCGCCTTCACCGATCAGAGCCAGCGCCAGATGCGCCAGCGGCGCGAGATCGCCGCTCGCCCCTACACTGCCCTGCGACGGTACCACCGGTGTGACGCCGCGGTTGAGCATCTCGCAAAGCGTGTCGATGACCACGGCGCGCACTCCGGAGTGGCCCTTGGCCAGGGAATTCGCCCGCAACAACATCATGGCGCGAGTTTCCCCCACGGACAGCGGTTCGCCGACGCCGACCGCATGCGAGCGCACCAAGTTGACCTGCAACTCCCGAATCTGATCGCCAGCGATGCGTACGTCGCTCAGTTTGCCCACGCCGGTGGTGATGGCATAAGCAACCGTGTTGCTGGCGACAATCTCGTCGACGACCGCGCGCGCCTGATTGACAGCTGCTCGCGCGTCTGGCGAGAGCAGGGCAGCGCGACGGGCTTCAAGACTCGCGACTTCTCCCACTGCTTCAAGCGTGAGATCGTTTCCGTTGATGTGGAGTGCGTTCAAAAGGTTCCTCGTGAGGTATTGTGGCGCTGCTTCCTCAACCAGGCAAGAATCCGTGAAATTATTTTCGCATTGCCGCGCGGAAGGCCGTTAAATACCTCTCCGGCAGAGTTGCAAGTTTCATGTTTGAATCCGTGACGATGTGCGTCGTCTCCCCTTCGGCCAGCAGCGTCCGGCTCTCGGCCCGCAGCAGTTCGTAACTGAATACGACGACTTTCTCGCGCACGGCCTTCAGCCGCGTCCGCACCACAACTTCCTCGTCATAATAAACCGGAGAACGATAGCGGCATTGCACTTCGGCCACGGCGATGAAGCGCCCCTCTTCGCGCTCGAGATCGCGGTAGGAAAAGCCCATCTCCCGCATCAGTTCCACGCGGCCCACCTCGAACCAGATCAGGTGATTTGAGTGGTAGACCACCCCCATCTGGTCAGTTTCGGCATAGCGCACGCGCAGCCGGGTTTCATGGAACGAATGCTTACGGTTTGACTTCATTTCCCTGTCCACACCGGTTTGCGCTTCTCCAGAAACGACGAAATACCTTCACGAAAATCTGCGGTGGTGCGGATCGCGGCATTCTCGCGCACGGCCGCTTCAATCTGGGCTTCGAGCTCCACGCGGGCATGATCGGTCAGCAACTGCTTAGTTGCCAGCAACGACGACGGGCTGTTCTCCATTAGCAGAGCTGCCAACTCGCGGGCGCGCGCCATCAGATTCTCCGCTGGCACAATTTCGCTTATCAACCCCATGCGCGCGCCTTCCTCCGCCGCGAAAAGCCTGCCGGTCAGCAGAAGATCGCGAGCCTGTTTTTCGCCCACCTGTCGCAAAAGAAATGTCGAAACAATCGCGGGGACAAAACCGATGCGCACCTCGGTATAGCCGAACTTCGCCTCAGGAACCGCCAGCGTGAAGTCGCACAGCAGCGCCAGTCCCGTTCCTCCAGCGATGGCCGCCCCGTTTACCGCGGCGATTGTTACTTTGGGGAACTCGTAGACCGAGCGAAACAGCTGAACCATGGTCTGCGAGTCCTGCAAGTTCTGTTTCGCCGAACGCCCCAGCAGCGATTTCAAATTGTCCAGGTCCAGCCCCGAACAGAATGCCTTACCCGCCCCGGTCACAATCAGGACGATCGCCTCCGACTTCGCAACCTCGTCCAGCGCCCGCAGCAGGTCGTCAATCAGGTCGAAACTGATGGCGTTGCGCTTCTCGGGGCGGTTCAGTGTGATCGTGGCGACGCGGCCGTCGTACGCGAGTTGTACTGTTCTAAAGTTCATATCGAAACCCCGCCACGGATCTCACGGATTCACACGGATCAATAAGCAGAATTCAAATTCGTTTGTTCTATCCGTGAGCATCCGTGCAAATCCGTGGCAATCTCAATCTGCCGCCTGCGCACTGGAAAACTTTGCTCCGATTCCCGCCGTCGCCTTCAGCAGCGAATCCAAGGGCTTCAATGGCGGCAATGCGGCGCCTCGCTGGGTGAGTGCTTCGATCACCTTCTCTGTCGGGATATTACCAATCAAAGCATCCTGCGCAAAAGGACACCCGCCCAGCCCGCCTAACGCCGAGTCAAACCGCCGGCAGCCCGCATCGTACGCCGCCACAATCTTCTCAGCCGCCTGCTCGGGACGGCTGTGCAGGTGCACGCCAATTTCGAGGTAGTCGTACTTCGCCATCACTGCGCCCACCGCCTCGCTGATCTGCTGCGGGGTCGCCATGCCAACTGTGTCCGCCAGCGAGATCATCCGCAGATTGTCGACTTCCATCAGCGAGATGGCTTCGATTACTTCCTCAGGATTCCACAGGTCACCGTAAGGATTCCCGAATGCCATCGAGATATAGACCACCACGTCGAGCCGCGCGTCGTCGGCCTTGTTCTGAATCTTCTCCAGTTCTTCGAGTGCCTCTTCGGGGGACTGGTTTTGATTCTTGCGCAAAAAAGTTTCCGAAATCGAATAGGGAAATCCCAGCGTCGACACCGCCTTCGTCTCAATCGCCCGCTCCGCGCCCTTTTCGTTGACCACGATGCCGATGATCTCGACATCGTCCGGCGGATCAAGTTCTTTCAGAACTTCCTCCGAATCCGCCATCTGCGGCACCGCCTTCGGCGACACGAACGACACCGCATCAATGTGCTTGAACCCAACGCTGATCAACGCCTTCAGGTAATTCACCTTCAGTTCGGCAGGAATCATCCCCTTCAACCCTTGCCAGGCATCGCGTGGACACTCAATCAATTTAACGGCATCAGGCATAAGAATCTCAGCCACGGATTTGCACGGATTCTCACGGATCAAGCGACGGGTGTAAGAAATCTCCCGCTCTGATCAGTGTTCATCCGTGCAAATCCCTGGGAATCTCACGTTTGCAGCACGCCCACCTTGAACTCCGCCACGTCTGGGTTCAGCGCCGCCGCCTCCAGAGCCTGCGTGATCGCATCCCGGGTCTCAATTGGATCGATGATCTTGTCGATCCACAGCCTGGCCGCGCCGTAGCGCGGATCGGTCTGTTCATCGTAGGTGCGCTTCACCGACTCATACAGTTCCTTTCGCTCCTCGTCGCTCAGCTTCTTCCCCCCGCGCTCCAGTTGTTTGACTTTGATTTCAACCAGCGTTCCCGCGGCCGAATCGCCGCTCATCACCGCGTAGCGCGCCGTTGGCCAGGCAAACACAAAGCGCGGATCATACGCCTTGCCGCACATCGCGTAATGCCCGGCGCCGAACGATCCGCCCACGATCACCGTAATTTTCGGCACCACGGAATTCGAAACCGCGTTCACCATCTTCGCGCCCGCCTTGATAATGCCGCTCCACTCCGCGTCGCGTCCCACCATGAATCCATTCACATCGTGAAAGAAAATCAGCGGAATCAGATTCTGATTACAATCCATGATGAAGCGCGCCGCCTTCTCGGCAGACTCCGTATAAATGACGCCTCCGAACTCGATTCGCTTGTGGCCCTCATGATCGGTCTGCTGTGCGTGCAGTTTCTGATTGGCCACAATGCCCACGGCAAAGCCGCCAATGCGGCCGTAGCCGCAGATAATGGTTTTTCCGTACTCCGGCTTGTACTCGTCAAAGCGGCTGCCGTCGAGCACGCGCGCCAGCACTTCTTTCATGTCGTAGGGCCGCGCCGGCGACGAGTCGTAGATTCCGTAAATTTCTTCCGCCGCCAGTGCAGGCTCGACCGGCTTCCGGCGGTCCCAGGGAGAAAGCCGCCGGTATCCCCACTTCTCCACAATCGAGCGGATGCGCGCCAGGCAAGCCGGGTCATTCGGTTCGCGAAAGTCGACGGTCCCGCTGATGGCCGAGTGCATTGCTGCCCCGCCCAACTCGTCCGCAGAAACTTTCTGTCCGATCGCCGCCTGCACCAGCGCCGGGCCAGCAAGAAACAATCCGCTGCCATCGGTCATCAGCACGTGGTCGCACATTACCGGCAGATAGCCGCCGCCCGCCACGCACATGCCCATAATTGCCGCGATCTGCGGAATGCCCATCGCCGACATCACTGCGTTGTTGCGGAACACGCGGCCGAAATCGTCGGTATCGGGAAACACATCTTCCTGCAGCGGCAGGAAAACCCCGGCGGAATCGACCAGGTAGATGGTCGGAATGCGATTCTCGAGGGCAATGTTCTGCGCCCGAATGACCTTCTTCGAGGTCATCGGAAAGAATGCCCCAGCCTTCACCGTGGCGTCGTTGGCGATGATCATCACCATCCGGGTCTCAACCCGCGCCAGCCCCGTGATCACGCCGCCCGCCGGCGCGCCGCCCCACTCTTCATACATGCCGTGCGCCGTGTACAGGCCCAGCTCAAAAAATGTCTCCGGATCCACCACCAGCGCAATCCGCTCGCGCGCCGTCAGCCGCCCTTTATTATGCTGACTTTCGATCGCCTTCGGGCCGCCACCTTCGGAGATCCTCACTTCCTCATTGCGAACTTGTGACATCACGTCCGCCAGAAAACGCATGTTGGCCTCAAAGCGCGCAGATGTGGGATCGATCTTGGTCGTCAGCACGTTGTCTGGCGCGGAGGAGTTCGCGGTGGGAGTTTCGTTGCGATCGGCCATGGGTTGAGAAATATGAGTCGAGAAACGAAGATGCAGACTGATTACGGTATACCACGCGGGCAGAACCGCGCAATGCAGCTTAACCCGGATGCCGTTTCTCGGGCGAGATTCGCCGAACGGCTTCGGCTACTGGATCGTCGGCAATCGCATCCACCAGCCCCATTCGCCAAGCCTGGGTTGCCGTGACTTTCTCAGCGGCTACGAAGATTTCGAGAGCGCGCCCTTTCCCCACCAGCCGCGGCAACCGCTGCGTGCCTCCCCAGCCGGTGATCAACCCCAGAGCCGCGCCCCGGTGTCCGAACACCGCCTGAGGAGACGCGATCCTGTGATGGCAGGCCAGCGCCAGGTCGAGCCCGCCGCCCATGCAGTAACCCGAAATAGCGGCATAAACCGGGGCAGGGAAGCAGTCGATGGCTTCCATCAAGGCCTGCCCCATCTTGGAGAATTCATGAGCAGTCGGACCGTCGAGGGCGGAAATCTCTTCCAACTCGGCGCCCGCGGAGAAAAATCGGTCGCTCCCGGCAAACACGATTGGCCGCCTTTCGCGGGCTAGTTCGCCGACCCTATCCGTCAGCGACAGCACGCACTCACGAGTAAGGCGGTTGGTCCCGTCGTCTGACCAGAGTCGCAAGATACGAACTCCCTCGTGCTCGTCAAGTCGAAATAGGGATCCGGACATCGATGACAAACATTCCAAAGCCGTTGCCCAATAGCCGACCGCTAAGCGCTGCGCTCTACCCATTCCGCCAGCCGGCAGCCGTCTTCCTCCAGCAGGAACGTTCCCACTCCAAAGCATTCGCCGACGATGCGGTGCGACTCCGGATCGCGGGCGGCCCGCGTAATCCACTGCTGCCCCACGCGGTATTGCGCGGCCGTAAACCACTTCTGCGGCAAAACCTCTACTAATCCCGCCTGCGGGTAGAAAACAAAAAGCGCAAATGCGGGATCGTCATTCGACATCGCCTTGTAGCTGCTGGGAACAATCAACTCATCCACCGTCGCGAATTCCGCGGGCGTCTCGACCTTGTGCATACCCGGCCCCAGCGTGACCGGCACTTCGAAGTCCGCGATCGGAGCCGTCGCCGAATAGATGCGATCGGCGGACGGCTTGAACCAGCCCGCAACCTCCGCCAAATCAAACGCCTTCAGTTGGTCAGGATCGAAGCAGGCCAGCCGAATGTTGCGCCCCTCCGGGCACCAGATCCCGATGAAATGCGGAGGCACCAGAAACGGCCGGCAGTAAGTGTTGAGCGCTAAACGTGCCTTGTCCGGCTCCTGCTCAAGCCCAAGAGTAACCAGGTGGGCAATCGGGCCCTGCTCGCCATGATGCGACCAGACGAAACGCTGCTGAGACAAAGAGCGGAGGGCGGGAAAAGTTTTCCAGTACCAGGGCACTGGGCCGACGGCGTTTGAGAGGATCTCGCGGGCGCGGGAAGCGTTGATTCCGGCCATCAGCCCGCTGCCGGCACACCCGGCCCCTTCACGTGCGTGCGAATGAACTGAACGATGTCGTCCATGGCCGTGCCCGGCTGGAAGATTGCGGCCACGCCGATTTTCTTCAGCCCCTCAATATCCTGGTTCGGGATAATCCCGCCCACCACCACGATCACATCGTCCATCTTGTTCTGTTTGAGCAGGTCCATCACGCGGGGCACGATGGCGTTGTGCGCGCCGGAAAGAATCGACAGCCCGATCACCTGTACGTCTTCCTGCAGCGCCGCGGTCACAATCATTTCCGGCGTCTGCCGCAGGCCCGTATAGATTACTTCCATGCCCGCATCGCGCAGCGCGCGGGCAATTACCTTCGCCCCGCGATCATGCCCATCGAGCCCCGGCTTCGCTACCAGCACGCGGATCTTGAGATCAGCCATCGCCAACCATTTAACCACAGAGGGCACAGAGGTTCACAGAGGCAAGCAAGAATGTGGGCAAGCAGAACAAGAGAAAGAAGTAGTTTTTCTTCTGTGATCCTCTGTGGTCAAAGGGTTTTGATATCCAAACTCCGCCACATATACCAGCAAGCCACACTGCGGTACGGTTCCCAGGCCCGTGCGATTTTCTCCATTTCCTTCGGTTTAGGCAGCTTGCGTTTCCGGTAGTGTTTCTTGATCGCCACCTGCACCCCATAATCGCCCGTGGGCAGCACATTCGGACGCCGCAGCGAAAACATCAGAAACATGTGCGCGGTCCACACTCCGATGCCTTTCACTTGCGTCAGATGCTCAATGACCTCGTCATCCGATAAGTCCGGCAGTCGCGCAAAGTCGAGCACGCCGGCCGCGGCCTTCGCCGACAGATCTTTCAGATATGCCGACTTCTGCTTCGACAGCCCTACGCTTCGCAGTTGTTCATCGCTGAGCTTGAGAATGCCCTCAGGCGTGAGTGGTTCACCCGCCAGCGCCGCAAAGCGATTGAAGATGGTCGCCGCCGCCGTGCCGTTCAATTGCTGGTAGACAATCGATTCGGCCAGGCTGGAAAACTCGGGCGCTCCAAACTCCATGCGGCACGGCCCCACGCGCTCAATAATGGCGCGCAGGATCGGGTCTGATTTCTTGAGATGGTTGACCGCCTTTCGCATGCCAATACATGTACCACAAAAATTTTCGATAGGCGAACAAAAAACGAATAATCGGCCGTCCGCGCTACTGCGCCCTCTTCACCGCGACTCCCATCACCTCATATCGTCCGCCGCGGATCAGTTGGTTTACTCCGATGAACGCGCGCGCCGGATAATCGCCATGAAAGTACGTTTTGTACACGCCGTTGAACGTGTCGTAGAGCTTCAGGTCGGTGCAGAAAATCTGCACCGAGACCACGTCGTCCATGCTCAACCCGGCAGACTCAACCGTTTGCTTGACCCCGTCCATTACCAGTCGGGCCTCGTCCTCTGGGCTCGCGGGCGGCATCCCCGTCTTCGGGTCTAGTCCGATGTGGCCCGCAATATAGAGCGTGTTGCCCACCAGCACGCCGTCGCTGAATGGCAGAGCCTTCATGTCGCCCGGCCGCGGTTTCACAATGTGCTTGCGGTCCGCAGCTCCCGCCACCCCGCAAGCCGCAATCAACAGCAATGCCACACCAATGCGCAGTTTCATGGACTCCACGATGGATCGCTTCATGACTCGATTTCTCCTCGAAAACGAGAGAGTAGCACTCTCAGCGCCAAGCAGCCAGCAACAGTCCGGCCATTCCTCCAGCCAGCACCACCCACGCCGGACTTACTTTCCAGCGCAACAACCCGGCGAGCGATGCCACCGCAATCGCCCACATCGTCCAGCCCCGCAGCGCATCCGCCGCCAACCGGAACGTCACTCCGCTCATCAAGGCCACGGCGCACACGTTGACCGAATCCAGAAACGCCGCCATCCACGCCGATTGCCTCAGCCGGAATAGCACCGGCGCCAGTAGCGCCACATAAAAAAATGACGGCAGAAAGATCGCTACCGTTGCAACTGCCGCTCCCGGCACGCCTCCGAGAATGTAGCCGATGAAGGTCGCGGTCGAAAGCACCGGCCCCGGCGTGAACTGGCCAATCGCCACTGCATCCAGCAATTGCTGATGCGTCAGCCACCCATGCTGCTGCACCAACCCCTGCTCCAGGAAAGCCAGCAGCACATATCCCCCGCCATAAAGCACGGCTCCCACCTTCAGGAAAAACAGGCCGATCCTGTAAACGGAGGGCCGCGCGACAACGGTCGCAGTCGACGCCACAGCGACCGCCGCAAGAGAGCGCGACCAAAGCGCACCCGCCCCTCCCGCCGCACGAAACAATCGCTGCGGGAACGCGGGCGAAAACAGCAGAGCCGCAGCCGCGCGAAAGTTCGTAGCCCGTCCCGCCAGCATGCCCAGCAGCCCGCCGCCAAAAAGAATGGCAATCGGATTCACGCCCAGAAAAAATGCCGCCAGCGCCAACCCGCCGAGCGCGGCCAGCGGCACGCTCTTGACCGCGGTTCTTCCCAGCCGCCAGATCGCAATCGCGATCACCGCGAACACTGCTGCCTTGACTCCGCCGAGCACCGACACCGCCTGCGCCAAAGCTCCGAACCGCACGTAGGCCCAGGCAAATGCTCCGGTAATCAAGGCGGCCGGCAGAATGAAGCTCGCGCCTGCCGCGCAAAGGCCGGTCCAGCCCGCGCGCACGAATCCCACGCTGATTGCCATCTCTGTGGAAGTGGGGCCGGGGATCAGGTTGGCCGCGCCCAGCAAGTCAAGAAACTGTTGTCGCGTCAGCCACTGCCGCTTGCGGACAATTTCGGTCTCCATCAGTGCGATGTGCGCCGCAGGCCCGCCAAAACTGATGGCACCGAGTTTCAGGAAAAGGGCCGCCAGTTCACGCAGCCGGCCCGCACTCGCTTTGCTATGCGGCGAGGGTTCCACGCCCGGCGTGCTCTCGTCGCTCACGCGGCCTTGTGTTCACCCTGGCGGAAGTTCTCGATCAGATGTTCGGAGGTGCGCAACGAGAACGCCAGAATGCTGATGGTGGTGGTCTTGTCCGTGCAATTCAGAAACACGCTGGCGTCGCATACGTACAAGTTCGGCACATCGTGCGTCTGCCCAAACCGGTTCGTTACAAATTTCTTCGGATCATTTCCCATCCGGCACGTGCCGGTTTCATGCAGGCTCCAGCCCGGAATCTCCTGCTCGCCTCCTATTTCCTCCACCACCCCGCCCGCCGCGCGCAGCACTTCGGCGCACACCTGCTTGGAGTGCTCCCACATTTTCAGCACGTTTTCGTCCCACTCGAAGTGCATGCGGGCCACGGGAATCCCGTACGGATCTTTGACCTCCGGATCGAGATCCATAAAGTTCGTGTCCGAGCGCAGCGACGGAGCCTGTATCCCGAAGCTGACCGGCGAAGGATACCGCCGCTTGACCTCGCGTTTGAACGACGATCCGAAACCATCCATATCCGTCGCAAAGCCCGGAAATTCCTCGCATCCGCCATCGGGATAAATCGAATATCCGCGAATGAAGTTCTCCTCATGCGGATCCTTCAGATTCTGCCAGCGCGGCATCCACGCAATCGTGCTGTCGCCCACGTGGTCCGGGAAACTGGGCTGGCCGACCAGTTGCGGGAGATATCCCCGCGCCGACTCGCCGTAAAGATGATCGCAAAGATTCCGCCCCAACTGCGCGCTGGAATTGGCAATTCCATTGGGCCAGTGTCGCGATTTTGAATTCAGCATGATGCGCGACGATTCGATGCACGACGCAGCCACCACCACCGCCCGCCCGTACACTTCAACTTCCTGCTTGGTCTTGCGGTCGATGTAAGCCACTCCCGTCGCCTGCCCGTTCTCATCGACCAGAACGTTTTTGGCCAGAGCATTCGTGCGCAGTTCCAGGTTCTTGGTCGCCTCTGCCTTGGGCAGCAGAAAATATGGCGTGGAAAAAAATGCTCCCACATCGCAGCCCGTCGTGCATTCTCCACAGAAATGGCACGCCGGATGCCCCTCATGCGCCTCGGTAAGTTGCGCGCAACGATCCGGCAAATACGGTACGCCAGCCTTGTTGCAGCCGGCTTGCAGAATAAAATCCAGGCAGCGGAACTTGAATGGCGGCAAGTACGAGCCATCCGGATTACTCGGTCGGTTCTGCACCGTGCTGGCCACCCCAATCATTTTTTCCACGCGCGTGTAGAACGGGCTGATTTCGTCATGCGTGATCGGCCAATCCACGTCATAGCCGTCGAGCGACGCCGCCTTGAAATCAATATCGCCAAAGCGCGCCGAACTGCGTCCCCAGAAATTCGTCTTGCCGCCCACTGCATTGCAGCGCGGCCACATCCATTTTGTGCCGGGCGCAACCGTGAACGGAATCTCGTGGTCCCACGCCGCTTTGGTGTACTCGTTGTCCATGTATCCAAACGATTCGCCGCGCCGCTTGGGATCGTCAAGCCCGCGGAAGTTCATGTCCCACGGCATGCGGTGATAGCGGAAATCCTTTTCCGGATCGAGCCTGCGCCCGGCGTTCAGCGCGCACACCTTCAGTCCCGCTTCGCACAGCGTCTTGATCGCCATGCCGCCGCCTGCGCCGGTTCCAATCACGATCACATCGTAGGTTTGCTTGGCCATGTTCTGTCCGGGTCTCGATTATCAGGAATGGGACTGCGAAACATGAACGTGTTCCGGATCGCCCTGGTGTGGACATTCTGGCGACTCGGCGTAAAACTTCAGCGCCGGATTATCCAGCTCCTTGAATCCGATTTCGCTGGTGTAAAAGCCGGTTACTGTGAACTCGCGCATCAGGCTGAAGAACCGCACGCCTGACTCCACGCCCGGCCGCGCCTTGTCTTTAAAACCCAGCGGTTCGAGCAGGGAAGTCTGCTCTTCCGGCGTCAGCTCCACAAATCGTTTTCCGTTGGTTTGCTCGGCATGCGCGTTCAGCCACGCCAGCCCCACGCGAAAGGGATATTGCGGCTCGGGATCATTGGCCACCATGAAATCGATAAACTCCGCGACTCCCGCTTCCCTCGCGCCCGGAGTGTCGTCGCTGGGGATAATAATTTCCGTCAGCCGCTCCACCATGGCATACTCCGCCGCCGTGAAAAATTGCGGACGATACACGGCCGGCTTGATCTGCAAGGCCGCGTTGCCGATATGCCCGCAGGCGAGTCCCCACTTGCTGAAGCCCGGAAACTGTGCTGCCGCCGCGGCCGTCCCCAGAATGCGCAACACCTCACGCCGCTGAATGCCCTGTCCTGCCATCGAGTTCTCCCCAACAAGTTTTCATTCCGAGCGAAGCGAGAAACGTCCGGAGCGGAGTTGAAAGGAATCCGGTGTCCTCGCTACGAAAGGAACTTAACCGTTTCTTCCACCAGTTCCGCCGTCGGCTTATACGGATCGCCCGGCGCGTCGTACTCAATCGAACAGTATCCCTTGTACCCGTGTTTCTTGAGGATCGCAAAGGTCTTCGCCAGGTCGACGTGCGACGCTTTGCCATCGTCATCCACTTCGCCATCTTTCACGTGGCAGATCCCGTAGGCATGCGCAAACATCGCCTCCATCGCCCGGTCCTGGAATGCTTCGTCGTGGGCCGCCAGCGAGTTGCCAAAATCCGGCAGCGCCCGCAGCCACCGGCTGTTCACCTTCTCAATCACCTGCACAATGAAAAATGGATCTTCGCTGACCGGATTGTCGTTCTCGAGATGTACCACAACATTCTTCATGGCCGCATACTCGGCCACGCGCGTGAGCGTATCCGCCGCTCGTCCCACATCCGGCTTGGAATCCTTGGCGCCGTCAATGTGGGTGCGAATGCTGGGCGAACCGAGTGCCGCCCCAACGTCGATCCAATGTTTGCTCCCGGTCAAGGACTGCTCGCGCTCGGCCGCGTCCATCGCATACTGGCTGTGACCAGCGTCTACGGCGATGTCGACCACGGCGGAGTGAGCTTTCTCAACCGCGGAACGAAGCTGCTCGAGATACTTGGGATCGGTCGAGGGAAAGATCGGGCTCCAGGGCTCGATCTTGTGGATGTTAAACTTCTCGGCTACGTGCGCCGCGAAATCTTTGAGCTCCATCTGCTGGGCCAGCGGAACCTTGCTGGGACTCTTGCCGTCCCATCCCTTCCATCCCACGATGAACTCGCGAAAAGGATACGCCGCTACCGACACCCGATCCCGCGGAGCCGTAGGAAACTGCACCGAGGGTGCGGAGTTCCCCGCCGCGCGCGCCAACTGAGGGAGAAGCCAAGCTGCTGCCGTCGCACCTGCGCACTGTTCAAGAAATTGTCTTCGATTGGTCGGGCTCATGCGCGCCAGTGTACCAGAGAAGTTCGACCTCGATGTTTGATCTCGGCCTTATCAAACGATAGAACGATCTATTACAATTGGCGGCAATGGGGAAGTGGGGCGCAATGGGGATGTGGGGATGGACCAGCCGAAACCGATTCGCATCCTGAGCGTTGAGGATCATCCGGTCTTCCGCGAAGGGCTCAGCACGATTATTGCGTCGCAGCCAGATATGCTTCTGGTGGCGCAGGCATCCAATGCGGATGAAGCCATGGCGGAATTTCGCCGTCATCGGCCCGACATCACTCTCATGGATCTCCGGTTGCCCGGCACCAACGGTACGGACGCTCTGATCGCCATTCGCGGCGAGTATCCCCAGGCCCGCATCATCATTCTCACCACTTCCGACAGCGATGGCGAGATTCAGCGTGCCATGCGGGCGGGCGCCTCCGGGTACCTCCTGAAGAGCATGCCGAAGAACGAATTACTGGGAGTGATCCGGTCGGTGCACGCTGGCCGGCGCCACGTTCCCCCCGAAGTCGCCGCTCGCCTTGCCGAGCACATGGGCGATGACGACCTTACGACCAGAGAGCTGGATGTCCTGCGCCTCATTCGCGACGGCTATCGGAACAAGCAAATCGCCGATCAACTGGCCATCGCCGAGACCACCGTGAACTTCCATATCAAAAACCTGGTCGACAAACTAGGAGCCAATGATCGGACGCACGCGGTGACCATTGCCGTCCGGCGCGGCCTGCTCCAGATCTGAGCCGATTGCCGGCCACCTGTAGGAAACTGCAGGACGGCAACTGTAGATCGTTATGTGTCGCGATCGCTTCGATCCGTGTAAGTTGTATCAGGCTTGGCAAGCGAGCGCTTGTTGCTGCGTTGACGATGTTGGAAGCGTAGCGCACGATTGCGGCATGCGAAACCCATACATCTTCGTGGGTGAAATCGGGGTCGCCGAGGTCAGGATTCGACGTGAGCGCACTTGAAATGTGTGCCGATTTAATTTCCCGGGCCGTCAAATCGAACATCCCGCGATCGCTCCCATTCTGTTTTCTACTGTTGTTCCTCGCCTTGGGCCCTGTCTGGGCAGTCGATCCCAGCAGCCGCATCTCCCAGTACGGACACACCGCCTGGAGAACCCAGGATGGAGTCTTCAATGGTTCTCCCATTGTCATCACCCAGACCACCGACGGATATCTATGGATAGGAACGAACATCGGCTTGTTACGCTTCGACGGCGTTCGCTTCACCACATGGAATCCGCCAGCGGGCAGACGGCTTCTCGACTCGCGAATCTTCTCCCTCCTCGGAACTCGCGATGGCAGTCTCTGGATCGGCACGGGATATAGCATTTCTCGCTGGAAAGACGGCGAACTGACCAACTATCCGGAACTCAGCGGACGAATTGAATCCATCGTTGAAGACGACGATGGTGCGGTGTGGCTGGTCCGTACGCAGCCGACCGACAACATGGGCCCGTTGTGCCGCATTAAGAAAGATGAATTGCGATGTTACGGCTCGAGTGACGGAATTCCCTTCGCCTTAGCGATCCAGTTGAGCAAGGGGAGCTCGGGCGAATTATGGGTTGGCGGATACGCTGAGCTCCTTCGTTGGAAGCCAGGATCCTCCACCAGCTATTTTGCGAAGGCCTCTCGACGTCCCGAGACGTTTGCCTCGTTACGAGGGATCGCCACTGCAGCCGATGGATCGGTTTGGACGGTCATCGATCAATCCCCGAAAGCTTTGCAACTGGAGCGATTTGAGCACGGAAGCTGGGCCCGTCGAGCTTTTCCAGAGATCCCTATCGACAACTCAGACGTGACGACTTTGTTTGTCGACCGCAATGAAACTCTATGGGTGGGAACCGCCAAGCACGGGGTCTTTCGCATTCGTGGCCAAAATATCGATCACTTTGGAAGTGCCGATGGCCTTTCGGGCGATGCCGTCGGCCGCTTCTATCAGGATGCCGAGGGCACTTTATGGATCGTGACCTCGGGCGGGATCGACAACTTCCGTGACGTGAAAGTGGCGAGCCATTCCATGCGCGAGGGCTTGTCCGCCGCCGGTGCCAGTTCGGTGCTGGCGTCCCGCGACGGTACGTTATGGATCGGCAACTTTCAGGCCTTGGACTTTCTCCCCGCCAGTAGGCTATCCGCGATTCGCGCCGCCCACGGTCTGCCCGGACGAAATGTGACGACCATGTTGGAAGACCATGCTGGCCGGCTCTGGATTGGCGTGGATAACGGGCTCTGGGTCTACGACCGCGGTGTATTCAGCCCGGTCCGCCATGCTGACGGCACGCCTCTTGGCATCATCTTTTCCATTACCGAGGATATTCAACACAGCATTTGGGTTCGCGCCGGGCCGCACCATCTTGACCGGATTCACGACGACCGGATTCATGATTTCAAACTCCAGGAGGAGTTGACGTCCGAGCAGATCTCCACCAGTTACCTACTTGCTTCCAATCCGCGCGGGGGGATTTTTCTAGGACTGGTGGATGGCGATCTGGTCCAGTACCAGGACGGCAAGACGCAAATCTTTGCTTCCAATGAGGTAGGCAACCGGCGTCAGATTCGAGACCTCCTGGTGGAATCGGATGGCTCGGTGTGGGGCACAACCCTGGACGAACTCGCCCGCTGGAAAGATGGTGTGCGAAAAAATCTCACCACGCGGAATGGTCTTCCTTGTGACGGCATCTTTGCTTTGGTGAAAGACGACCGCGACTCACTTTGGCTGTATACGCAATGCGGACTCATCTCCATTGAAAAGTCGCAGCTGGACAATTGGTGGGAGCATTCTGACAGTCTGGTGAAGTTTAAATTGTTGGACGCGTTCGACGGTGTGCAACCAGGTTTGACTCCCCTCAAGCCGCAGGCCACGCGGTCTCCCGATGGACGCTTGTGGTTTGTAAATGGCCAGATCCTGCAAGTGCTGGACCCAGATCATTTGCAGGAAAATGTGAAACCTCCCCCGGTGCAGATTGAAGAAGTTGTGGCCGACCGAAAAAACTATCCGCCCGGGAAAAATCTTCGCCTTCCGCCCCTAACGCGCGATCTCGAAATTGAATATACCGCGCTCAGCTTCGTAGTTCCGCAGAAGGTGCGCTTCCGCTACCGACTGGAAGGCCGGGATGGGGGCTGGCAGGAACCAGGAACGCGACGCCAGGCTTTCTACAGCGATCTTCGCCCAGGAGGATATCGATTTCACGTCATCGCCTGCAACAACGACGGCGTCTGGAACGAGGCGGGGGCAACTCTGGAGTTCACCGTCGCGCCTACCTGGTACCAGACCGATTTGTTCCGATTTCTGTGCGTCGTTGGCACCATCTTTGCTGCGTGGGCATTTTACCGGCTGCGAGTGCGGCAGATTGCGAAAGCCATCGCGGCCCGCTTCGATGAGCGGTTGGCGGAACGCACCCGCATCGCGCGCGATCTTCATGACACGTTCCTCCAGACCATCCAAGGCAGCAAACTGGTCGCCGATGACGCGCTCGACCCCTCCACCGATCCCCTCCGCATGCGTCGAGCCATGGAGCAACTAGCGAGGTGGCTCGAACAAGCCATGCAGGAAGGACGGGCTGCCCTGAACTCCCTGCGCACCTCGACCACGCAGCGCAACGACCTCGCGGAGGCGTTTCGGCGGGCCACGGAAAATGGTCACGTCCCACGCGACATGGAAACTGCGCTTTCCGTCTTCGGCGAGGCCCGGGACATGCACCCGATCGTCCGCGATGAGATCTACCGCATTGGATATGAAGCAATCCGCAACGCGTACTTGCACTCGCACGCCACTCGATTGGAAGTAGAACTCCGATACGAGCACGACCTCACCATGCGGGTGCGCGATAACGGCATAGGCATCGAACCCACCGTGGCAAGCCAAGGCAAAGCCAGACATTTCGGACTGCGCGGAATGCGGGAACGCGCCGCGCGCATCGGGGCTCAGCTCACGATTGTGACCTCGCCCAACTCTGGAACCGAGCTAACCGTCGTAGTTCCCGGACGTATCGTGTTCCGAAAGACGCGCACCACCGAGCATGGAAAGCGTGAAAGCTCCCCTTAGACGGATGACCCGGCCGCATGATCCGAAGTCCACGCCTTAAATGATCCCCAAGATGATCTCCACAGAACCAGTTAAGACCTGCAGAAAAATCTAGGTCGGATTCTGTGGTTTTTGAGGGTTCTCGAAAGCCGGCGTACGAATACCTTGTCGATGCCGGAATTTCACAAACAAGGAGAAAATCACAATGAAGACTGCAGTGAAGAATATTGTTCTGGTTCACGGTGGTTTTGTGGACGGGTCGGGATGGGAGGGAGTCTACAAAACGCTGAAGAGCGACGGATATACCGTCGCAATCGTTCAGAATCCGACCATCTCGCTGGCGGATGACGTTGCCGTTACCAAGCGGACGATTGCTAACCAGGACGGCCCCGTGATCCTCGTCGGCCACTCATATGGAGGGGCGGTAATCACGGAAGCCGGCAACGACCCGAAGGTCGCCGGGCTGGTCTACGTGGCCGCGTTCGCCCTCGACCGGGGCGAATCAGTGTCTTCACTGATCAAGGACCCACCGCCGGGTGCTCCGGTGCCACCGATTCTGCCGCCGCAGGATGGATATCTGTTCCTCGACACGGCGAAGTTTCCTGCATCCTTTGCCGCTGACGTAGAGCCAGAGACGGCCGCATTCATGGCCGATTCCCAAGTTCCATGGGGCCTCGATGCACTCGGAGGCACGATCAGCGAACCGGCGTGGAAAACAAAACCTAGCTGGTACTTGCTAACCACTGAAGACAAGATGATTCCGCCTGACGCTCAGCGCGCTATGTCCAAACGCGCAGGGGCAACTGTCGTCGAGGTTGAGGGAAGCCACGCCGTCTACGTGTCGAAGCCGCACGCAGTAGCTGCTCTCATCGAGACGGCTGCAAAAGGCGCAGCAGCAAAGGCCGCTTAGCAGGAGTAAGCACCAGTCGGTTTTGACAATCCAAAACCGCGGCACGCGGGAGCTGATGCAGCTCCCGCGTGCCGCAGACCCCTTCCTTTTCTGAATGTTTCCGCAATCACCGGTTTCGACCTGCAGAAAAATCTAGGTGGATGTCTGTGGTTTCTGAGGTTTCTCGGAAATCGGAATATGAATATCTTCGTCTCACCTAAACCGATGGGGTTGATTGATTCTCATGCAAAGAACAGAACAGAGCTGCGTTGAACTTACCGCCGGGCTCCTGCCTGAGGCGGAAAGAGAGCTGACCGCATTTGCACGCGCGGTAGCACAACTTTTCGGCTCCGAGCAGGCCCGGCAATGCATCGAAGACTGGACGGAAGAGTTGGAATTGACGGATTGGCCCGCGGGAGAGGCGTGTCCTGATTGGCGTCGCATCACGATTGCGGCAGCCCATCGGCTCGCCTGTCGCGTCAACATTTGCGGCCTGGAGAAAATTCTAAGTGCGAGTCCGTTGCGCGCCAGCGCCTGAAAGTCATCGAACCCAGTGCGCAGGATCTTAGAAAAAGAAAGACGAAACAAGAGTTTGATTCTCGGGTAACAACGCTGTCGGTTTAACAAGAAATCGCAAATTGAGGAGAAAAATTATGTCCACAATCACCACGAAAGACGGTACGCAGATTTTCTACAAAGACTGGGGAAAGAGCCAACCCATCGTGTTCAGTCACGGATGGCCACTCACCGCCGACGACTGGGACTCGCAGATGATGTTTTTCGGCCAGCGTGGATATCGAGTCATCGCAGCCGACCGGCGCGGCCACGGCCGTTCCACCCAAACCTGGGACGGCAACGATATGGACACGTATGCCGACGACCTCGCGGCCCTCACCGAAAAGCTTGACCTGAAGAACGCAATCCACGTGGGCCACTCCACCGGCGGCGGAGAGGTCGCGCGTTACATCGGGCGATATGGCTCGAAGCGCGTTGCCATGGCCGTGCTCATCAGTTCAGTGCCGCCGTTGATGCTGAAGACGCCCAAGAATCCTCTGGGCACGCCGATCGAGGTGTTCGACGGTTTCCGGGCCGCGTATCTGGAAAATCGTCCGCAGTTTTACCGGGACATGACGCTCCCGTTTTACGGCTACAACCGTCCGGGCGCCAAGATTTCCGAAGGCATTCGCGACAAATGGTGGCTGCAGGGGATGATGGGCGGGATGAAGGCAGGCTACGACTGCATCAAAGCGTTCTCCGAGACTGACTTCACCGAGGACCTGAAGAAGTTCGACGTGCCGACCCTCGTCATGCACGGCGATGACGACCAAGTAGTGCCCATCGCCGCGGCGGGATTGATGTCAGCGAAGATCGTGAAGGGCGCGACCCTGAAAGTGTGTCCCGGATTTCCCCACGGCATGCCCACAACTAACGCCGCCCAGATCAATGGCGATCTGCTGGCATTCATCGAACGAAGCCAGGAAAAAGCAGCTTGAGACCATCCGGCCTTCCCGTCTGAGGGAAGGCCGGATTCCATGATTATTCCACGGAACAGGAGCCAGGCGCGGCGCATGGGTTGATGATTCGTGATCTTCACAGTTTGCAGACCATGAGGAGAAATTCATGACCTTCAGCCAGAATAACGGAATCATCGACAAACCCAGTAATCGCTCGGTCGAGCAGACTGTCGAAAAACTCAAGGAAATTCTGCAAGCCAAGGAAGTCGCCCTGTTCGCTCTGATCGACCATAGCGGAGAAGCGCAAAAGGTCGGGATGAAAATGCCTCCGACCCAGCTGCTCATCTTCGGCAACCCCAAGGGCGGCACGCCGCTCATGCTGGCCGCGCCCAGCGTTGCCATTGACCTTCCCCTCAAGATTCTGGTCTGGGAAGATGTGCAAGGCAAAGTCTGGGTTAGCTACAACAGCCCAGCATATTTGCAGGAACGGCACGGTTTCCCACCCGAACTGCTGAAGAACATCGCGGTAATCGAAGCGTTTGCGGCCCAGGCGGCAGAATGAAACGCGACAAACCTCCGAGCATAGCAACCTTCAGCGTCACAGCGTAGGATTGGCCGCGCCGTAACGGGTCGATGGTGAGTCAAACTTCCGTACAACGTGGACTGCAAAGGTCGGGTAGCACGACGCATTGTTGAGCGCTTGTTCGGGCGTTAGTGCCGCATAGTAGAGACACTTTGGGTCGGAGCCAGGCACACAAGCATTAGTGGGGTCTGCCTGATTTATCCCCTGGGATGTACTCGTCCATTCATAAGCGTAGTCCCTGATTGAGTCGTCAATGTAGTGCGCCGCTTCGTGTACAACCATCGCCGTTCGAGCATTCGGCCCGTATCCACTCGTAGCACTCCGCTCCTGAAAACTCGGAGTGAAGAAGATCCATTTGCGATTCTTACGCGCGACGAACGCTGGAGGAGGCACCCAGCTTGCATCGCCACTCTTCCCGAAAATAGCCGCCGCCTCAGAAGTTGCAATATCCTCGAACGCGAAGTCCGGTTTCATCAGAGTGTCTTTGATCCTCGTAAAATTCGCCAGAATCAAGTCCATTTGTTTTGCCGACTTCGAGCGGTCGCTAATCTGGTCGAAGTGGAAGTGCACATTCAGCGCTTTCGCCACAATCGAGTCAGCATCTTCTGAACCGGTTGCGAAGGCCCTTCCGTACGTCTGCAGCGCGTCGATCGCGGCTTGGCACCAACTGATACCCAGCTGAACGTTCGTATACGCCAATGCGCTCTGCGTAATGGCGCGCTTAGGCATGTTGTCGAAGATGTCTCTTGCTAGAGCATCCGTGTCGATATGCATGAGCGGATAGGCATATTTCAAAAGCGCACGGAGGGTCGGGCTGTGCGGGTCCACGTGCCCGTCGACGATCAACCCATCATCCTGGGCATGCTTACTCTGAAAACGAAGAATAACCTGGTATAACTCTTCGCTCACTATCCCCCATTGTGGCGAGGACCTCAACTTTCCCGTCGACGGCATTCCCCCCAAAAAGGGACCCACACCCGCGCCACCGCTGGTCTCAGGGATCTTGTTCAGCAGATCCTGCACCATCTGCTGATCGCTAGTTGTGTTGTAGCACTGCCGTTTGTCCTGCCCGTACTTTCCGACCGAGGCCTTAAAGTCGTCTTCCTCGTAAATCGTACCCTTCACGATTAATTCCCTTCTGGTATTTAACCGTTTACGCGGCGGGAACTTTACCAGATGTGCGAGAGAAGGTCAAAAGACTTTGCTTCTGATTCGCGTGTGACCTGATAAAACCTTAGGCTGCAATCGGTTTCGGACAGTCGTGACTGGCTATGGAGAGTGTGCACTCTGCGCCAATCTGCGTTTCCACTTACTGACCCAGCCGCTGACCCGTCCCAATCAGCGCTCGTCCTTGTTGGATCGTGCCTGCGCTGCCGATGACCGGCTATTCGTGTCCGCTTTCAAGCGGTTCGTCGCCAGGGAAGCTTTAGGCAAACTTGTTTCCGTACAAACACGCCGACACGGTACTAGAATGCTCCAAGAGGGCGATAGGGGGGCCTAACAGTTCGAGGACCCGGCAATTGTTGACGGCACGCTCCGGTCTCATCCTGAGTGAATCGTGGATTTCTACAGCGCAATTCAATACCTGTTGTTTGTGGTCATCGTCACCATCCTGGTCAGGCCCTTGGGCGGGTACATGGAACGGGTCTTTTCCAGGCAGCGGACCATACTGGATCGTTGCTGCCTTCCGGTTGAGCGTCTGATCTATTGCATTACTTTCGTCGATCCTGAACAGGAGATGACCGGCAAGGAATATGCGACCTGTTTCGTGCTCTTTGGGTTTGCCGGCACGCTCCTCTTATATGGCATTCTCAGAATGCAGCAGTTTCTTCCATGGACCTTTCCGCAATACCACACGACGCCGTTATCTCCTAACCTGGCCCTGAACACGGCTATCAGCTTCTCGACAACCACGACCTGGCAGGCCTACGCCGGGGAAAACACGATGACCTACTTCAGCCAGATGGTGGGACTCTGCGCGCAGAACTTCTTGGCCGGCGCGGCGGGTTTAGCCGTGGGCGTTGCATTCATCCGCGGTCTTGCCAGGCAGCTCTCCGGCACGCTCGGCAACTTTTGGGTTGATCTGACCCGCGCCCTGCTGTGGATCCTGTTGCCGGGAGCATTGATTGGAGCCCTGCTGTTGATCTCGCAGGGCGTTCCAATGAATTTCCGTCCCTATACTGTCGTCACTACCGTCGAGGGTACCGCGCAAGTCATTCCGCAGGGTCCGGTAGCCGCGATGGAGATCATCAAGAATCTCGGCACCAACGGCGGCGGGTTCTT